>JGI994J12354_10003721_pt1 | contig 14094 bp, 13 predicted proteins | sample IntmicLarv3ML3BL_FD_12354 | JGI IMG/M metagenome (IMG submission 12354)
CACACAAGAAGGTAAATCCTCCACCTGTGCTCACTCCGACTTAATGGGTAACCTCGCAATGCAGTGCTGTGACATGTGGTCCAACGAATCCGTTGAATACCACGGCGAATTCGGCGGTACAACCGTTCAGGTCTGGGTTGAAACCCTCGCTTACGACTGTGCTTTAATGAACACCGCTCTTAGAACCGGAAATGAAAAAGTCCTCAGAGACTTGCTCATGCTCTCCGACAAATTCAGAGACCCGCAAGGCTATGTGCTTGCCTATGACAACGCATACCGCGTCGGTGAAGTTATCGCAGCCAACGGAAATGACCCGTACCTCAGATCCAAAGCAGCCGCAGAAAAATGCTGTGAAATCATCCAAGAAGGTATCGACAGCAAGAAATTAGTCCTCACAAAGTTCGAAACCAACGCTTTGAACAAAGTCAAAACAGACCTTGCAGCCCTTCCGGCCGAAAGCGCAAAGTTCATCGAACAATGCATGGCCAAATACACAGCAGAAGTTCCGGTTTTCAAACCCGAAAACTACAGCTTGTAATTTCTTTGCAAAAATTAAATATTTCAGCCCGCTCTGTTTTTCAAACAGATTCCGGCATGCAAGAGGCAATATAAAATATTGCCTTTTGTTTTTTTGTTTTTCTGATGCTGTTTTCTTAATTTTCAGTTTTTGTTTTTCTGATGCTATTTTCTTAATTTTCAGTTTTTGTTTTTCTGATGCTATTTTCTTAATTTTCAGTTTTTGTTTTTCTGATGCTATTTTCTTAATTTTCAGTTTTTGTTTTCTTGAGCTTATTTTTAATTTTTAGTTTTTGTTTTTTAAACTGCGAAACGTTTTTAAATACGATTGAAATACCTCTGGTTCGAGTGACAAATTTATGAGTGAATCTGTATCAGTTGCAGGCGGGAACATTCTCGGAACGGAAGACGTTAAAAAATTATTGACTAAGTTTGCCGTTCCCAGTATCATCGCACTCCTTGTCGGTTCTCTCTATAATATTGTTGACCAGATTTTTATCGGACAAAGTGTCGGAATGCTTGGCAATGCGGCAACGAATGTCGCTTTTCCGCTGACGATTATTGCAATGGCATTTGCTCTTTTATTCGGTGTCGGCGGCGCTTCCATTTTTAATTTATATTTAGGCGCCGGAAACAAAGAGCGCGCAAAAACTGTTGTCGGGAACGCTCTTTTCTTGCTTTTGTTTTTCGGTGTTTTGGTTCTCGTCGTCATTCATTTGTTTATTGAAGAACTCGTTATTTTATTCGGTGCGACTGAAGCCGTTTTCCCTTTGGCGTATGAATACATTTCAATTACGTCTTTCGGGATGCTGTTTTTGATATTCTCAACCGGCGCCAGCAGCATCATACGTGCCGACGGAAGTCCCAAATATTCTATGATTTGCTTGATTACAGGCGCCGTTTTGAATATCTTTTTAGGCGCTTTGTTTATTTTCGGCTTTGATATGGGAATTGCCGGCGCGGCATGGGCCGTCGTCATCAGTCAATTCGTTTCATTTGTAATTGCCGCCTTTTATTTTACACGCTTCAAATCCGTTACATTGGAAAAAAAGGATTTTATTCTGAAAAAAGCAATCGTTCTTCCCGTTGTCTACCTCGGTATGTCCAGCTTTTTGAACCAAACGGCGATGATGTTTGTTCAAATCGTTTTGAATAACTCCGTGACTTATTACGGCGCACAGTCCATTTACGGCAGCGACACGCCGCTCGCAGTTGCCGGAATCATTTTAAAAGTTTCCATGATCTTTATTTCCATCATCATCGGAATCGCTCAAGGCGGTCAGCCGATTGCGGGATATAATTACGGCGCTAAAAATTACGGCCGCGTCAAAGAAGTTTTCAAATTAGTCGTCAAATATTCATTGATTGTTTCCGTTTTTGCATTCTTGTGCTTCCAGCTTTTCCCGCGCCAAATTATAGGCATTTTCGGTGGCGGCGACGAATTATATTTTGAATTTGCCGTTCGCTTTTGCCGCATCTTCCTCATGATGATTGTTATTGTCGGTATTCAGCCGGCATCCTTTATTCTTTTCATTTCCATCGGAAAATATATTCAAGGTATTTTCCTGGCAATGATACGCCAAGTCCTTTTGCTTTTGCCGCTTTTGTTTGTTCTTCCGATGTATTTCGGAATCGACGGCGTTTTTTATGCCGGGCCTATTTCTGACGGCATTTCGGCAGCGGTTGCAATCTTTTTTATTTATCGCGAAATGAAAAAATTGACGGCGATGGAAAAAGAAGAAAAATTAAAAAAAGAAAAATTAAAAAATGACAAATTGAGACAAGAAAATATAAACATGACTATTTAACTTTTGTATACACAAAAATTTTATAATCGGTTTGTCATTTTGTATATACATTGTCAAGTTACAATATCCGTCCGTAACTATTAATAACCACAAAGTTATTTCTAAATTGACAATTTTTCGAAGGATTGATTAACATGACCCTCAAAGAAAACTTATTGAAAGCCTTAAACGGCGAAAATGTTGCGGTTCCGCCGGTTGTATCTGTTACACAGACCGGAACTGTTGAAATGATGGATGCTGTCAACGCACCCTGGCCCGAAGCACAGGCTGATGCCAAATTAATGACCGACCTTGCCATCGCAGCACACGAACTCGGCGGTCTTGAAGCAGTTCGTCTTCCCTATTGTTTAACCGTCCTTGCAGAAGCAATGGGCTGTGAAGTCAATATGGGTACAAAGAACAGACAGCCCTCTGTTATCGCTCATCCTTATGAAAAACCCGAAATGCTTGACGGTGCAACAAAACCCGATTTAAAAGCAGCCGGCAGAATCCCCGCTGTTCTTGAAGCCATTAAAATGGCTCGCGAAAGAGTCGGTCCCGATGTTCCGATTATCGGCGGCATGGAAGGTCCGATCACACTCGCATCCGACCTTGTCAGTGTTAAATCCTATATGAAATGGTCCATCAAAAATCCGGACGCACTTGCAAAAGTCAATGCTTTCGCAAACGAAGCCGCAATTGAATACGCAAACTTAATGGTTGCAGCCGGTGCCGATGTTATCTGTATCGCTGACCCCGTTTCTTCTCCGGACTTAATGAGCCCGCAGGACTTCCATGACAAACTCATGGGCACAATCACAACATTCGCCGACAAAGTCAACGCACCCGTCGTTCTCCACGTCTGCGGTAATGTGACTGCCATTCTCAACGACATGGCTGACTGCCACTGCAAAGGTCTCAGCGTTGAAGAAAAAGTTGAAGACATTGCAGGCGCTGTTTCAAAAACAGACGGCCGCGCAGTTATGGTCGGCAACATTTCCAGTCCCTTCGTTCTTTTAAGCGGCGACGCAGCAAAAGTCGAAGAAGCTGTTAAACACGCTCTTGACGCAAAAGTCGCAATCCTTGCACCGGGCTGCGGTATCGCACCGATGACCCCCTTGGCCAACATCAAAGCCATGGTCGCTGCAAGAGACAAATACTACGGCAAATAATTTGTTTTGAGTTTTAATTAAAAAAGAGAAAAGGCATTTCGCCTTTTCTTATTCTTGTTTTTTTCTGTTATTAGTTATCTATAATATTTTCCCGTCACTTCTTTTATTTCAATTTCAATGACGCCTGTCGCTTTTATTGAATTCCCGAACGATGCTCCCGACAAAGACGGCGTGTATTTTTCAACGATTAAATCCAAAGCTTCAGCTTTCAGATTTTCATCTTCGACAATCTTTGCCGTTCCCGTTATGATAACACTCTGATATTGCGTGTTCACATCGCACGGGCTCTTCTCTTCCGGAAAAATCAGTTTTTCAAATCGATCGATTTCAAAACAAACATTCGGATTCGCGGTGATGTTACTCATTTTTTGTCCGCGGATTAAACCGTGAATGTAAATTTTCCGATTCAAATAAATGTAATGAATCGGCGTGATGTACGGCGTGCCGTCAGCGTTAACAGTTGCCAGCCGGCCGACTGTCTCTGCCGTCAACAGCGATTCAATTTCTTTTTGTTCCAATTGATGTGTTTTCATTCTATTTTGCATAAAATCCCCCAATTTATTTTTCAAAATTTAAAGTGAAATCGGCCTTTTCAAATTGTTTTCTGATTTTTGCTTTTCAAATCCCAATTTTTTCGCCGATAAAAAAATATCAAATGCGCGGTCAACGATTTCTGTCACTTTTCCTTTTTCGACATTCGTTACAGCCGCTAAAAATATCAAATCATATTTCCCATCCGTCTCTTCTTTTTCCTGAGAAATGTAGTCGGCTTCGATTTTTCGATCATCCTGTCCGGCGGTGTAACTTACTTTTACAAACGTGCCGTCAACCTTTAAAGCCATTTTAATGTGGCCGACAAAAGACGGATTTTCTTTTCCGATGTCTGCTCCCACAGCTGTTATAATATTCTCCAGCAATTTTCCTGTTTCTTCTTTTGTCAAATTTCCGGTGATGCTGTATGCGCCGGAATATGTGGTCACATTTGAATATTCAATCGAATCGAGTTTTTCCGATTTTTCAGCCGAATCGGCTCTTTCGTAATCTATATCCGTGTCAACGGAAAGTATATCGTAAAGGGTTTCAGCGGTTTTTGCATCCTTTGCCGACATTTTCAAAAGGCGAGCTTTCGGGCTCATGCTTTTCAAAAACATCTCAACGGTTTTGATTTTTCCGTCATCGGAAAGGTCGGTTTTATTCATTCCGATAATATCCGTTTCTTTCAGCTGCTGCTCTACAAATTTCGGCATCTGCTTCACTTCATCCGTAAATCTGGTAACGTCAATCAAAGTGATAACAGGCGCAAAAGACATCATAATATTCATATTCAGCATTTCATCACGAATCTGACTCGGAAAAGACAATCCGGTCGGTTCTAATATTAAAATATCCGGATTATAATTCTCGACAATTTCAGAAACCGTCACTCTTAAACCAGTATGTCAAAGAACAGCAAATACATCCGCTTGTGAGTTCTTTTGAAGGAATGCCGGCAATTTCCAGTGTTTTTCCGTCAATGCCGATTTCACCGACTTCATTTACAATTAGGGCAACTTTCTTTTTTTCAGCGGCCAGTTTTTGAATTAAATTTAAAATCGTTGTTGTTTTCCCGCTTCCTAAAAATCCGCCGATAATAAGAACTTTCATGATTTATTCCTCTTCCGATTTTTAAATAAGTGAGACCAAATCATAAAGCGCATCGGTCGGGTCTTTCGCTTTGACAATTCCTGACGCCAGCAAAACGCCCTGCGCGCCGAGTTCAATCGCCGCTTTTAAATCTTCGCCTTTTGAAATTCCGGCGCCGCAAAGAACTTTGACATTCGGATTAATCTTTTTAACCGCTTCGACAGAATCCGTTACAACTCCCGGATCGGCTTTTGAAACGGGTATTCCGGACCCGATGAGTTCGGGCGGCTCGATTGCAACATAATCCGGAGCAAATACTGCGGCTGCTGCTGTTGTTGCGACATTGTTGGTACAAATAACGCTTTTCATTTTATTTGTTTTTAAAACGGCTGCCGCCGCTTCAATATCGGCAAGCGTTAACCGGCGTTCCGAGTGATTAATTAAACTGCCGACAGCTCCGGCATCTTTAATTGATTTAACATAAATGTGGCCGGTCTTACTTCCCGGTCCGGCGCCGTCAATGTGTTGGGAATAAACGGGAATATCAATCGCATTTGCCGTACGGAAAATATCCGGAATTTGCGGGGCGATTGCAATTTCAACGCCCGAAGATTCGGCGACAGTGCGGCAGGCTTCCGCCAATTTTACGGCGTTGGGGCCGGTTCCTTCATCATAAGTTTTGCAGTTGAGTAATATAAAAACAGACATATTTTCACCAGTTTGTATTATTGATAAAAAGAAGTGATAGTTAATTAATTCTGCCGTTTCAGTTGACAATTCAAATTGAATTTAAATTTTTGCAGTTTATTGTGCCATTTTTCAATTTCATTCATCCGTTTGACGCTGTTTTTGCATTCTACACAATTTATTATTATTGTTAACCGATAACCCTTTAAACCTCAACGGTTTGGTATACAATGGTGATAACCATGAAAGGATATGGTATGTTTTCAGTTAATAATGTCGGATGGATAGATAAAGAAAAACCAAAGGCAGGACCTTTGGATGCAATTCTCAGACCGGTCGCGGTTGCGCCGTGTACTTCGGATACGCATACGAGCCATGGTGGTTCAGGCGATCAAAAAAATTTAATTCTCGGACATGAAGCCATTGGCGAAGTCGTCGAAGTCGGCGAACTTGTGACACGTTTCAAACCCGGAGATATTGTTGTCGTTCCTTGTCTCACACCGGATTGGCTTGCTCTGAACGTTCAAGGAAAATATCATACGCATGATCATGGGTTAATGGCCAGTTTCAAATTTTTACTTTCAAAAGACGGCGTTTTTGCCGAATATTTCCACGTCAATTGCGCGGATGCAAATCTGGTTCATCTTCCCAAAGGAATGGACATGGGGGCCGCGTTGATGACGGTTGATATGATGTCCACCGGCTTCTTCGGTGCCGAGCAGGCGGAAGTCAGCTATGGCGACACAGTTATTGTTATCGGCATCGGTCCGGTCGGCTTAATGGCCGTTGCCGGCGCACACCTCAGAGGCGCAGGTCGCCTTGCCGCTGTCGGCACTCGTCCGAACAGCGTTGCGGTTGCCAAAGAATACGGCGCAACTGACATTATCAGCTACAAAGAAGGCGACATCGTGGAACAGGTCATGAAAATGACAAACGGCGAAGGCGCTGACAGTGTCATTATTGCCGGCGGCACGCAGGATACGCTGAATCAGGCTATTCAAATGATTAAGCCCGGCGGAATTGTTTCTAATATGAATTTCTTTGACGGTACCGATGTTTTCACAATTCCGGCATGGAATTGGGGTCTTGGAATGGCGAACAAAGATATTCGCGGCGGTTTCTGTCCAGGCGGTGCGCTTCGCATTGAAAAAATGCTCAACATGATCCAATACAATCGCTTTGATGCAAGCAAATTAATCACCCACAAATTTAACGGATTTGACAAAATCGAAGATGCTTTCCATTTAATGGATGAAAAGCCGGCTGATTTGATTAAGCCCGCCGTTTTCATTGAATGGGATTAATTCAATAAATCAATTTAAAATATATTCGCTTATTCATAAAAACGCTGTCAAAACAGCGTTTTCTTTTTTTAAATTAAACATAAAATAAGAAAAAAAAGAAAGAGAAAAATGATTTTCTCTTTGATTTAAAATATTTAATCAGAACCGTCAGTTGTGATTCTTGACTGGTCAATTTCAGGCTTGCCGATTTTTGCAATAAATTGCTCGGCTGTTCCGCGAAGGTTCTTTGAGCCGGTGATTGCACGGCCGACCACTAAAATATCAGCTTTTGCTTTGAGTGCTAACGGAATTGTTTCCAATTTCACGCCGCCTGCAACTGCGATAAAGGTTTTCGGGCTGATCTTTTTGATCTCATCAATGCTGCCCCATGCGTATTCGTTGTTTTCAACGTCAATACCGCGGTGAAGTTCAACAACATCGGGGATTGCATTTGCTGACGAGCTCCTTCATGAGCGGAACCGGATCTTCCAAGTTCAAAGTGTCAACAATTGCGTAAATTCCGGTTTTGTGTGCTTCCTCGATAACTTTAACAATTGTCGGAACAGGCGCGAGTGCGGAAACCACAATCGCATCACCGGTCGCGTCGGCAACCATACGTGCTTCTAAATTACCTGTGTCCAATGTTTTAAAGTCAGCGACGATAAATGCATCCGGACGAACTTCACGGATTTTTGCAATGACATCCGTTCCGAAACGTTTGATAAGCGGTGTTCCGGCTTCGATAAGCAAGTGGTCATTCTGCGGCAATTCTTTCATTGCTTGGAGAACAAATTCAAGACTTGTTGTATCAAAAGCAACTTGCAGGTACGGTGCGTCCCAAAGTCTGGAAACTTTAAATCCCATAACCGTGTGCATGGACTTGTTGGATTCTTCCAAAACTTTGTCAACACTCGGGAAGCCTTCCAAAGCTCTTTTTAAAGCTAATTTTGTTGCGCCGTAGTTAAATCTGTATATTTTACTGTAATCTTCCGCGTCGGGAGCAATGAAAACGCTGGCAACGATTACAACGTCGTCGGCAATGCTTTTTGGAATTATGCCTTCATCAACGGCATCAGCGACTGCTTTTGCAACAGCGGACTGGGCCGGGCCGAAAATTTTTTCCGTGTCGGTACCTTTCTTTAACGTCACTTTCGGAACAATTAAAGTGGACGGCTTTGTCGGCAGATTCGGGCGGATAACGGACAGAAGCGGCGTGTGGCCGGCGGATAATTGAGTCATGCCGGTTGCAAATGCCTGACCGACCGGACCGGTTTTAGAGCCGATCATTAAATCAACGTGCGCAAGTTCGGGACCCGTACCAATCAGTGCTTCTCCGATCTCAAAATAGGGTAATTTTGTATCTTTAACCATTTTTACTTCTCCGATTCAAATGAATCTAAGATAAAAATAAAAACAACTTCAATCGCAACAAAATGTAATTGAAATAATTTATGATAATTTTAATTAAATTGCGTTTGGAATTAAGAAATCAAACATAAATAATCTTTGCCATATCGGCAATTCTAAACCGAACCAAATTGGTGTTTTTCGCCCCTGTTTAATTTTGCCGCATTCGTTTCATCATTCCTGGAGCTGATGAATTGTTGAAAGTGCCCGGAAATGATAGAACATATGATTTCCCCAATCAATTGCGCTTTTTTCATAACTGACCAGATCATGATTATAATAGTAATCACGTTTTGTAAAAAACGACAGCGATATGAATTTATCNGTTATTGTGCAGGATGCCAATTTCATGTCGGGGCAAATGAAAAATCGAACATTATTCAAACGCATATATTTGTAATAAATTTCCGGAAAATCCTTGACAAGACGGTCAACAACATTTTGCGTAATTATGAAATGCATACCGATATCTGATTCGGCAACTCTGAGGTAATCTGACAAATATTCTTTACGGAAAATAGACGAAATTTCGACAAGAGATTCGGCAGATTTCAGCTCGCGCTTGACCGGAAGCGTTCTGTCGAAAATATGCGCTTTATCCGGATAGTATAATTTTGTTTCTCCAAGGTCGCCGATTCGGTTGATGAGGTGTGCAGGCAACGCGGAAAAATCGGAATCCGCCCAATACTCGGGAGCAGAATCAAATACGACAAACATATCCAATATATTCTTCATTTCTCTGACTGTATAAATTCCAAGAGGCGTCAAAGAAAACGTGCCGTTTTTTTCCTGAATCAAAAAATTACGTATTAAAATCCGTATCTGGACCATTATCGGACTCGATTTGGAATTCAAATGTGTTTTAATTTCATCAATAGTTTTTGATTCTTCTAATAAGTATAATAAAATCTGTCTTCGCTTTTCTGAAAAAAAAAGAACGTCTGAAATGGATTCATCTCTCACTTAAAGGCACCTTTTTATTTTTTAAAAAATTTCGACTTTTTTTTTATCAAATCTCTTTTCGTTCAACTGATTTGTTTTTTAAGTATTCGTACAGTTCATTTCCCCATTCAATGGCACTCGGACATTTGGAAGCCAAAAAATCATAATCCAGACTTCCTGCGGTGGAATACAATACGAGTAAAAGTGTTTTATCTGTTACCGTCACTTCGGCAATTCGAATATCTGCATGGCAAGTGTATAATTCGGCATGATCCAATTGAAGAAGGTTGTTGATTTCGGCGCGATAATCTTTTGCCATCCCGACAATGTAATCGCTGGTTGTAATTGAAATCGGGACGCCGGCCATTAATCTTTCATAATAAACGGGGACATATTCCGGTGCATAGTATGTAATAAATGTTTTAATGCTGTTTGCTTCTCGAATATATTCGTTAATCACCGGATTCGGGTCATAATAAACAGAACGAAGATCAATTTTGATAATTTCAAAATCAACAATTTCACGGATTCTGTTAAACAAATGCTCCGGAATTTCGCTTGTATCGTGTTCGCTCCAGAATTTCGGATTTTTTCCGATTACTTGCAAGTTTTTTACAAACGGGGAAACCTTTTCAGTAATTGTTTCTCCCAAATCCGTTAACATATAAATGCCGTCATTTTGAATAACTAAATTATTGTCAATTAATACTTTGATTTGAGGTAAAATTGAAACGGATGTTTCATTTAATTTCGATTTGATTTTTTCTATCGGCAAAGGACCCTTTTCAAAGAGTAAAATTAAAACCGCTTTCCTCTTTTCCGAAAAAAAAACAGTTTCAATTAAAGAATTCATAAACTTGCTCCCCTCTTTATGTTTCCTTTTCTCAATGTTTTAATATTTCTAAAATATGGCATTAAGTATCATTTAAACGAGTTTAACTCATATTAAATAATCGCTTTATCTTTAATCGGAAAAGACATCAGATTTTTCGTTTTTGAATGTTTTTATTTATTGGGAAGCGCATCAGTACACATTTCTCTAAACATTGTCAAAGAATGAAAAGAAGATCAAATAACAGAAAGAATAATATCTAAATAGGTATAATTTCTATTTAACTAAAAGGGTTTAATTATTATTGTGCCCTATTAATTTAACAGCCGCTTTGAAATATTGCTGTCGGAAAATTTCATTTTTCGGCTCTGTCAATAGACGCAGCTGCTGTATGAAAAATGCTTTCAAATTTAAAGAGTGTGTTCTTATGAAAACAGGTGTAGCAATTGATCTTGGAACCAGCGGTTTCAGGTCGCAAAAGGTGGATTTAGAAACCGGCGAAATTAAGAAAACCGTTGTAACGATGCGTAACCCGCTTCCCGGCGCCAATGTGATGGACCATATGGATTTTGCAATCAATTATGGTTTGGATAAGGCGCATAAGTTGGTTATTAATGCCATTTCTGTACTGATTGATAAATTGGGCGTTGCGCCCGAAGAACTTCATCGGCTTTCTGTTTGCGGCAATCCGATTCAGCTTTCTCTTTTCCAGGGAATTCCGATTGAGGATTTGGCATATGCCGGCGAACGAAAACGAGAACTTTTGAACATTCAGGAACAAAAAAGAGAGTCAAAATATCTCAAAAGCTCAGAAGTGGCCGGTCTTGAAAAGTATCCGAATTGTACCGTTATTATTCCGCCCGCTATTAAACACGAAATCGGTGCAGACGCTTTGGCGCTGATTGTTAATTCCGGCATGCTTGGAAGCGATGATATTGCAATTGCGACCGACTTTGGTACCAATGCCGAAATGGCACTGAAGGCCAACGGTATCATCTATACAGGATCTGCAGCAGCCGGCCCCGCTTTGGAAGGCCAGCAAATCGAAGACGGCGTTTTAGCGTCTCCGCATGCAATCAGTGACGTTGAATTTGAAGGAAGCAACATTCGTTGTTATGTTTTAGATAAAGAAATGAAGCGAACCAAAGGCGACCTCATTAATCCGCAGGACGGCTCCGTTGTTGAAGAAGGACCGATCCGCGCAAAAGGCATTACCGGAACAGGCGTTATTGCGCTCATGCAGGAATGCATAAACAGCGGTCTCATTAAGCTTCCGAAAATATTGACGCCCGATGGCATTGTTCATCTTCAGGACGGCGTTAAGTTTACGGAAAACGACATTAAGGAAGCCGGAAATGCAATCGGTGCTCTTCGTGCCGGACATATTACATTATGTAATGCTGCCGGAATTCAAATGTCTGATATCAAAATTTCTCATATGTCGGGCGCGGCCGGTACATATATGGATGCCAAAAAAGCGCAGCAGATCGGCATGAATCCGTTTAACGCGTCTTTGATTACTCAAATCGGCAACACATCTTTGAAAACAGCTCGCGAAATTTTGCTTTCCGATGACCGTTTAAAAGAGCTTCAGGAAATTGCGACGCAAATTGTCGGAACGCACGTTATGTTTGCAACCGACCCGGCTTTCAAAGAAGCTTACATTCTTGAATTGGCATATTGGGGCGAGGGCATGGACTTTAAAATGCTTAAAAAGTTCCTGAAAAAGAAGGAATTGCCGCTTCTGGATGATCCGATTCAGGATTCCGTCGTTGAAAAGTTAGTCGAAAGAGATATTCCGGTTCACGGCGACGAAGGCTATGAGATGATTAAGCAAACAGGCACCTATATGCTCGTTTCGATGCCCGGCTGCGGCGAATGTGCCGAAAAGATCCGCGAATGCCCGACGCACGCTATGAGTTATAAAAACGACAATGTTCGAATTCGTTCCGACTTGTGCGACGGATCCAACTGTAAAAAGTGCATGCGCTTTATGCCGCAGCCGTTCAGTTGGGCAAATCTTGTCATCGAAGAAGCTGCTCCGGGATCCGAAGTTGAATCTGATGCCGAGTAATCGTGCCTTTGGGGTGACATTTTGAAAATCATTGTTGTCGGCGGCTTTTTGGGAAGCGGAAAAACAACCGTTTTGGTTCGCCTCGGAATGTATTATTCGTCTCTCGGAAAAGCTGTCGGCATCATCGTCAACGAAATCGGTGAAATCGGAATTGATGGCGATGTCATTTCTCAATACGGTCTTGAAACGAAAGAGATTACGTCAGGCTGCATTTGCTGCAGCTTGAAAATGTCTCTTCGCTCAACGATTCTTTTGATGATTGAAAATTATCATCCGGATGTCATCATTATCGAGTCGACCGGTGTTGCTTATCCCGGAGCGATTCGCGATGAAATTATGCTGATGAATCTTGCCGTAGATTATGATATGGCTCCGTTGCTCACTCTTTTTGACGGCAGTCGGTTTAAACAGATTTTAAAAGAAATCAAAAATTTTGCGGCGCAGCAGCTGGTCGAAGCGGAAGTAATCGCAGTCAGTAAAACCGATTTAATTGATCCGTCTTTTGTTCCGATTGTCGAAGCGGCGGCTCAGCAGATGAATCCGAAAGCGGAAATCATTAAATTGTCTTCCAAAAATCCGGACAGTTTGGCGCAGCTGATTAGTATTTTGGAGCGCAGCGAAGATGTCAGTGCCCGTCTCGCCGAATTGAAAAAAGTTGTCGGAAACGACGGCGGCCTTTTAATGGCCGGCGGAAAACCGAAAAACACTTCTATTGATGAATCGGGTGTCGGGTCTTTTGCAACAGAATATACGCTTGACTCAAGCAGTTTGAATTCTTTGACAGATTCCGATTTTGAACAAATTGTCCGTGATTTGATGTCTGATATCCGGCAGAAAGTTTTGGCAAAAAGCCCGAATTTTTTAGGTCACATCAAGTTGTTTTTGGAAGCCGGCTCATCTCTTTTTAAAATCAGTTTAACGACTTCGGAAGAAGAGCCGATTTATGATTTCATTTCGTCATCGGATTCTGCCAAAAACGAAATGCCGAATTTAAAAATTCTGTCAGCCGTCACGGGAATTGAATCCGACGAAATTAAAATGATTGTTCAAACGGCAGCTGCTGATGTTCTTAAAAAATATAAAATTGTTTTTTCATGAATTTTTCAGCGTAAAAAAATATCATAGATCAAAAATGGTATAAATAAAAAAGCGGTAGGATTGAAAATTTATTTCAATCCATCCCTGCCAACGCATTCATGGCATTGATCAAAGCTTCAACGGAAGCCATGACAATATCTGAATTTGCTGATTTTGCAGTAACGCTGCGTCCGCGTTCATTTTGAAGGACGATGGTGACGCGTGCCAATGAGTCGGACCCGCCGGATATCGCTTCTATATTGAATTCTTCAATCTTATACTTGGAATCTCCGACGATTTCTTCGGCGGCGCGCAATGCGGCGTCGACCGGGCCGACACCTGTTTTTGCGGCAATCGTTTCTTTTCCGTTAATCTCGGCACGGATGACGGCGGTCGGCGTAACGATATTTCCGGTCATGACGGACACTTCTTTGAGTTTTATCGTGTCGGCTGTCCCTTTTTTACCGATAACGATTGAAGCGACAACATAAAGGTCGGCATCTGTGACTTGTTTTCCGCGATCTCCGATTTCTTTGATTTTGGCCAAGATTTCTGCCAATTGGTCTTCGGTCGGATGAATGCCGACGTTTTGCAAATTCTGCAAAACAGCGTGTTTTCCCGCGTGTTTTCCGAGAACAATGCGGCGCTTTTGACCGACCATTTCCGGTGTCATAATGCCCGGCTCAAATGTGTC
>JGI994J12354_10003722_pt1 | contig 14091 bp, 14 predicted proteins | sample IntmicLarv3ML3BL_FD_12354 | JGI IMG/M metagenome (IMG submission 12354)
CATATGGCAGGCCGTCCACGAAGAACCAGTAGATATGCATGGAGTCGCGGTTCACGTTGTTCATCAGCGAGCCGGTGCGCTTCGAGGTGTAGAAACCGACGGAGAGGCGCTGCATCGCTGCGAAAATCCGAAGCTTCAAATCATAAATAATCCAAGGCACAATCCGCGCCAGCACATAGCCGTACAGAATGTTCAGCCCCGTGGTAATCGCGCGCGAGGCAAACAGCACCACCACGAACGCGAGAATCATGCCGTAATAGTCGCCGCCTTCGGTCAGCACGTCGTCGAAGAACATCTTCGTGCCGATGTATGGCGACAGAAGCGAGAACGCCGTCCCCGCCAGCATCACGACCATGATGAGCGCGACGCGCCACTTGTATAATAGGAAGAAACCCATCAGCCGTTTCGTGATGGACATTTTGTCCACGCATTTCAGGCAGAGCTTGCGGTGCGGGTCGAGGTAGCGCGTGCCGCATTTCGGGCAGAACAGCTCCTCGTCGGCGATGACCTCGTGCAGCGGGTCGCGGCCCTCTTTGATGTTTTGGATAACCTTCGCCAGCCGCTCTGCGAAGACCATATGGCCGATGGAGAACAAGAGGAGCAGGCGCTCCGTATTGTCGGCATCGGAAATCAGGCGGCCTGTGGAGAGAAGCTTCTCTGTCCGCAGCTCGCCGAGGTCAGCCAGCGGAATCACGTCAAATTGTCGGACGCGGAAGGTCGCGACAATACGGCGCGCGCCGGATGTCTTGACGATATCCTCTTCGCCGCACAGTATGTAGAGATTCTTATCGTCCGTTGCGGCATACACGTCGGCATACTCGCCGCCAGCGGTCATATCGGTATGAATAGCGTAGAGCAGCTTGCTCGAATCAACGTTTTGTTTATCGAATGCCTGCACCATATATTCGGGAACGTGCTTTTTCATTTTCAGCCCTCCTTGCGCGGAGCTTTTCGCAACACATTTTAAGGAAACACCACACAGAGGGAAAAGAATAGCTAAAAGTGTCTTAACGACTCGACAAAAGCGCCAAAGTACGGCGTTTCTTGTCAGCCATCAAGACAACGCAATTCTTTTCTTGAATTATGCGGTGTTTCCTTGACTATCATAACAGACATATCGAGGATATGCAAGGGCTAAACAAGATGAAAAATGATTATATTCAAAAAATAGCAAATCAATACTTTGTTCGAGAGAGTAAACTCGTCAGGAAAGCGGTTGACAGCACCTTGTATTCAGCGTAGAATGTAGGCAATACATTTATTTGTTGAGGAGGTTTTATCGTTGAAGAAAATGCATATGATTGGCAATGCGCATATTGACCCTGTCTGGCTGTGGCGCTGGACGGAGGGGTATCAGGAAGTCAAGGCATCGTTCCGTTCTGCGCTGGACCGCATGAACGAGGACGAGGCGTTTACATTTACGGCGAGTTCGTCGATTTTCTATGAGTGGGTGGAAGAAAGCGACCCGGCGATGTTCGAGGAAATCAAGGCGCGCGTGGCAGAGGGGCGCTGGGAGATTGTTGGTGGCTGGGTGATTGAGCCGGATTGCAATATGCCGAGCGGCGAGTCGTTCGCGCGGCAGGGGCTGTATGGCCAGCGGTATTTTAAGGAGAAATTCGGGAAGATAGCGCGTGTGGGTTATAACCCTGATAGCTTCGGGCACACGTGGACACTGCCGCAGATTTTCAACCAGCAGGGCATGATGGAATACGTCTTCATGCGCCCGGGCGACCATGAGAAGGACACGCCTCGCATGTTCCGCTGGCAGTCCCCGGACGGCGCGGAGGTGCTGTGCTACCGCATCCAGAGCTCGTATAACACGTGGCTGGACAATTTGCGCGAGTTTATGGGCCGTCTGGCGCCGGAGATGGTGGATGAGAAGGACGAGCGGATGTTCTTCTACGGCGTGGGCAACCACGGCGGCGGGCCGACGAAGGCGAATATCCGGTGCATCCGCGACATGAATGCGGAGGGCTCGGATACGGAATATGTGTTTTCGACGACGCACAAATTCTTTGATGATATGCGTGCGCAGGGCATTGAGTTCCCCGTGGTGTATGACGACTTGCAGCACCATGCGAGCGGTTGCTACAGCGTGCATTCGGGCATCAAGCATTGGAACCGCAAGGCCGAGCATCTGCTGGGCACGGCGGAGATTTTCAGCACGATTGCGAAGGCCGTGAAAGGGATTGTGTACCCGTCTGATTTCACGCGGGCGTGGAAGAATGTGCTGTTCAACCAGTTCCATGACATCCTGGCGGGCACGAGCTTGATTTCGGCGTATGAAGACGCGCGGGACATGTACGGCGAGGCGGCGAGCATCGCGACGCGCAACCTGAACACGGCGGTGCAGGCGCTGAGCTGGAGTATCGACATCCCGATGGAGGACGGTATGGACATGTACCCCATCGTGGTATTCAACCCGCATCCATGGGGCGGCAAAATGGTCTGCGAGGCGGAGCTGCGGTATATCCATGAGTGCGATTTCATGCTGCTGGACGACGAGGGCAAGGAAGTGGCGATACAGCAGATACAATCAGAGTCGATTGTGTTCCTGGGGCGCGCGGTCTTCGTGGCGGACTTGCCTGCAATGGGCTACCGCACATACCGCCTGTACTGCAAGCGTAAGAGTGAGGCGAACTTTGCGAACGTGACTGTGACGGCGACGACGATTGAGAATGACTGGCTGAAGCTGGCCTTCAACCCCGAAACAGGCAACATGACAAGCCTGTTCGACAAGAAGCAGAATGCGGAAATGCTGTCCCGCGAAGGCGCACGGATGGCCGTGATTGAGGACCTGTCGGACACATGGTCGCATGACGTGTTCAAGTTCGACAAGGAGATTGCGAACATGGCGCCTGTATATGTCCGCGTGGTGGAGGAAGGGCCTGTGCGTTCGACGATTCGCGTGCGGTATCAGCACAACGACTCGATCGCGACGCAGGATTTCTGCTTGTATAAGGAACTGCCGTATGCGGATGTGAAAGTGATGGTGGACTGGCGCGAGCCGTTCTCGATGATGAAGGTTAAGTTCCCTGTGAATCTTGACAACGCCGCGCCGACATATGAGATTCCGTTCGGCAGCATCACGCGCGTGGCGAACGGCGAAGAAGAGTCGGGGCAGAACTGGGTGGATTTCGCGGGTGCGCATAAGCAGACGGGCAAGGCAAGCGGCCTCGCGCTGATGAACACGGCGAAGTATAGCTACGATTTCACAGCGGACGAGATGGGCATGACAGTGCTGCGCAACGCGGTGTATGCACAGCATGATCCGTGGAAGCTCGACTCGGAGAAGGAATACACAACGGTGGAAGAGGGCGTGCAGCGGTTCTCGTATGCGCTTCTCCCGCATGTTGGAACGTGGGAGGACAGCACGGCGATTCAGACCGCGCAGGAGCTGAACCGCCGCCCGACGATTGTGGTGGAGACATATCATGCGGGCGAATTGCCGCAGAAGAAGTCGTTCCTTGAGGTCAGCACGCCGCAGGTGGTCGTGACGGCGGTGAAGGAAGCGGAGGACGGCGACGGCGTTATCGTTCGCGCGTATAACACGAAGGCGGCGGCAGTGGATGCGGAGATGGATGTGCTGTTCATGGGCAAGAAGATAGCCGCAAGCTTTGCGCCGCGCGCGATTAAGACGTTCAAGCTGCCGTATGGCGGGGGCGCGGTTTCGGAAGTGAATTTGTTGGAATGGTAACATGAACCCAAGAGAAACACAAGCGAGACTGTTGTTTCTCGCAACCTTCCAAGCGAGAACGACAGTCTTGCGCCGATGTTTCTCTTGGGTTCATGTAATGTAAACATATGGAACAATGAAAGGACGTGTACACATGAACGCATACGATATAGCAAAAAAGCGCTACGAGGCGATTGGGATTGACACTGAGGCGGCGATGGAAACCCTCAAGGGGATTTCGATTGCGATGCACTGCTGGCAGGGCGACGACGTGGTGGGCTTTGACCAGGACGGCCCGTTGACGGGCGGCATACAGGCCACGGGGTCGTACCCCGGCAAGGCGCGCACGCCGGAGGAGTTGATGGCCGATATGGACATGGCGCTGTCGCTGGTGGTGGGCAAGCACAAGATTAACCTGCACGCGTGCTATGCTATTTTTGAGAACGGCGAGCGTGCGGACAGAGACAAGCTGGAGCCGAAGCATTTCGCGAAGTGGGTCGAGTTTGCGAAGGCGCGCGGGCTGGGGATTGACTTCAACCCGACGTATTTCTCGCACCCAAAGGCATCGGGGCTGACGCTGTCGAATCCGGATGAGGCGACTCGCGGGTTCTGGATTGAGCACGGGCGCGCGTGCATCCGCATCGCGGAGTATTTCGCGACGGAGCTAAAACAGCCCTGCGTGATGAACATTTGGATTCCGGATGGATACAAGGACACGCCGGCGGACAGACTGTCCCCGCGTCAGCGGTTCGCGGATTCGCTGGACCGGATTTTGGCGATTGACTATGATAAGTCGAAGGTGCTGGTGTGCCTGGAGTCGAAGGTGTTCGGCATCGGGATGGAGTCGTATACGGTTGGTTCGAGCGAGTTCTGTATTAACTATGCGGCGAAGAAGGGCATTTTGAGCTTGATGGACAACGGGCATTATCACCCGACAGAGGTTGTGTCGGACAAGATTTCGGCGATGCTGCTGTATGGCGAGAAGCTGGCGCTGCATGTGACGCGGCCTGTGCGCTGGGACAGCGACCACGTGGTGCTGTTCGACGATGAGACACGCGAGATTGCCAAGGAGATTATCGCGCACAACGCGCTTGACCGCACGCTGTTGGCGCTGGACTTCTTTGACGCGTCGATTAACCGCGTGGCGGCGTGGGTGCTGGGTATGCGGAACTTGCAGAAGGCATTGCTGTATGCGTTGTTGACGCCGCATGCGAAGCTGCGCGCGTTGCAGGATGCGGGGCAGAATACGGAGCTGCTGATGATGCAGGAGGAGCTGAAGCTATACCCATTCGGCGACGTGTGGAATCAGTTCTGCGAGGTGAACGGCGTGCCTGCGAAGGAAGACTGGTTCGCGAAGGTCGCGGCGTATGAAAAGGATGTTTTGGCGGGGAGACAGTAGGGAGGCGGCGGAAGGGCGGCAAGAGCAGAGCCCTTGCCCTACGAATGTGCGAGTGGATATAGTTGGTTATGAGAAATGCCGCGGGGTGTGGTCCTGCGGCATTTTTTGGTGTATTGGTTTGTCGGGTTCGGCGACGTGTGGAATCAGTTCTGCGAGGCGAACGGCGTGCCTGCGAAGGAAGACTGGTTCGCGAAGGTCGCGGCGTATGAAGAGGATGTTTTGGCGGGGAGACAGTAGAGAGGTGGCAGAAAGGCGGCAAGAGCAGAGCCCTTGCCCTACGAATGTGTGAGTGGATATATTGAGCGGAGCGAAGGATGACAAGGCAGCTACTGTTTGCCTGGTTCATCGGGGCTGGGCAGATGCTCCAATGCGTATAAGCAACATTGCAATACAAGTGCATTAAAAGAGATGCCGTTCTCCCGAGCAAGTCTGTCAAGTTCTTCGAAAAGATTCTCAGTGAAACGAATCGTTCTTCCTATATTGGCATTGGCTATTCGCTTTTCAATATTAAACATTTTTCGCACCTCATAACGTTGATATTGTAAGTATAACCTTTTTTTGATATACTTAAATATAACCTTAATATGGTTCTAATATGGTTCGAAAAGAGGTTCGACATGAAAAAATTCATTTTCAGTAAAACAATCAACATCAGGCTTCATGTTATTGATATTTTGATAGGGATAGTAGGCGCGGTTATCATTACTATTTTTGTGGTCACGTACAAAGTGCCAAGGGATATATATTGGCTGGCGATGATGGGTGGCTCGTTTGTGGTTTGTCTGCTGATTGGGATGGTGGAGATTGTGAAGCGGCTGGATGCGCTGGCGGAGCGCAAGCAGGAGGAAGACAAAAAGGAATAAAAAGAACAGCCTGCCGCGTTTGCGACAGGCTGTTTTGTTTGGCTTAGAGATACTTTCTTTTTCTAGCAGCTTCGGATTTCTTTTTCTTCTTGATACTCGGCTTATCGTAGTGCTCACGCTTACGAACCTCACCAAGAATACCAGCCTTTGCGCACGTTCTCTTGAAACGGCGAAGGGCGCTTTCCAAGGTTTCGTTATCTTTAATCTTGACCTCTGACATACAATTTCCCTCCCTCCGGCAGCCGACCGGCTTAATACCATAAAGCACAGGAGGAATAGTCCTATAGTGCCCTAACGTATACCATTATATATGAAAAAAGCCATTTCGTCAATAAGTAATTCTGATGTTGCCTATTTTTCGTCTGATTGCACAACGCCGATGCCCAATTCCGTTAGCTGCGCGTCTGCGACAGGCGAGGGTGCGCTGGTCAGCGGGCAGGATGCATCCTTCACTTTCGGGAAGGCGATGACGTCGCGGATGGACTCTGTGCCTGTCAGGGACATGATGAGGCGGTCGAGGCCGTAGGCGATGCCGCCGTGCGGGGGCGCGCCGTATTTGAACGCGTCAAGCAGGTGGCCGAAGTTTGCCTGCGCCTGCTCCATCGTGAAGCCGAGCGCTTTGAACATGCGCTCCTGCACGTCGCGCTGGAAGATGCGGATGCTGCCGCCGCCGATCTCTTCGCCGTTGAGCACAATGTCGTATGCCTTCGCGCGGGCGGCGCCGGGGTCGGATTCCAGAATCGCCATGTCCTCGTCCATCGGCGCGGTGAAGGGGTGGTGCTTCGCGGTGAAGCGGTTCGCGTCCTCGGACCATTCCAGCAGCGGGAACTCTGTTATCCACAGGAATTCAAGCGCTTTGCCATCCGCGAGGCCGAGGCGTTTTGCGATTTCACAGCGCAGGTTGCCCAGCGCGTCGAACACGATGTCGTTCTTCGCGTCGGCACAGATGAGGATGAGGTCGCCGTCCTTCGCGTCAAAGATTTTGACGATTTCCGTCAGCTGTTCGGGGGAGAAGAACTTCGACAGCGAGGTTTTCAGCTCGCCGCCTTCCATCACGGAAATCCATGCCAAGCCTTTCGCCTTGTAGCCTTTCGCGAACTCGACCAGCGCGTCAATTTGCTTGCGTGGGAGACTCGCCATCGTGGGCGCACAGATGCCGCGAACGCTGCCGCCCGCCGCAATTGCGTCGTTGAACAGGCCGAACTCGCCGCCCTTGACGAGCACGGAGATGTCTTTCAGCTCTACGCCGTAGCGGAGGTCGGGCTTGTCCACGCCGAAGCGCTCCATTGCCTCTTTGTAGGGCATTCTGCAGAAGGGAATCTGCAAATCCGCGTCCAGCACTTCTTTGAACACCTTTTGCATCAAGCGCTCGTTGACCTCAATCACATCGTCGATGTCGATGAACGACATTTCTACGTCAATCTGCGTGAACTCGGGCTGGCGGTTCGCGCGCAAGTCCTCATCACGGAAGCAGCGGGCAATCTGGAAATACTTGTCGAAGCCCGACACCATCAGCAGCTGCTTGAATACCTGCGGCGACTGCGGCAGCGCGTAGAATGAGCCCGGATGCACGCGGCTCGGCACGAGATAATCGCGCGCGCCCTCGGGGGAGCTGTTCGCCAGCATCGGCGTCTCGATTTCGTAGAAGCCCTCTTCAGTGAAGAAGCGGCGGACAGTCTGCGCGGTTAAATGGCGCACGCGCATGATGTTTTGCAACTCCTCGCGGCGCAGGTCGATGTAGCGGTATTTTAGGCGCATGTCGTCCTTCACGCCCGTGTCTGCCACCTGGAACGGCGGCACGTCCGCCTCGGCCAGAATGCGGAACTCGTCAATAACAATCTCGACCTTGCCCGTCTTCATGTCCTTGTTGATGTTCTCCGCTGTGCGCAGAGCGACCACGCCCTTCGCCGCCACGACATACTCGCCGCGCGTGGAGGCCACCTTGTCAAACAGCGCCGCGTCCGCCTTGTTGCCGTCCAACGCGAGCTGCAAAAGCCCTGTGCGGTCACGCAGGGCAATGAAAATCAGCTGCCCCAAATCGCGGCGCTTGTGTACCCAGCCCATAACGGTGACTTCCTGCCCCGCCATTGTTTCATTCACATCGCAGCACATGTGGCTGCGCTTCCATCCTGCCAATGATTCTCCCATGCTATGCCCTCTTTTCGATAAAGTTTTCAGTTCATTTACATTAAAGCAAGTTCTTTATATATTCTTCCAGCGCCGCCAGTGCAACCTCTGTTTGCGTGCCGTCTGCCATGCTCTTGACCGTCGCCTTGCCTGTGGCAAGCTCGTTGCCGCCCAGCATCACGGCATACTGCGCGCCGATTTTGTCGGCGTACTTAAACTGCGCCTTGACACTGCGGCCAACGGTATCGGCTTCCGCATAAATGCCAGCTTGGCGGAGTTGGTAGACAATGCCCTGCGCCTTGACAAACGCGTCCTCGCCCATCGCACCGACATACAGCGCGGGCGTGTTCTTTGACACGTTCAGCGCACCCGATTCTTCCAGCAGAATCACCATGCGCTCCAGTCCGAGGCCGAAGCCTGTCGCGCCTGTCTGCGGGCCATCGACTTCTGCAACAAGATTGTCATACCGTCCGCCGCCGCAGACGGTGCTCTGCGCGCCCAAATCGGGGGAGATAATCTCGAAGACGGTGCGGGTGTAGTAGTCCAGCCCGCGCACGATGCCGGGGTCAACCACGAAGGGGATGCCCATGTCCGTGAGGCAGGATTGCAAATCTTCGAAGTGCTTCCGGCAGTCCGGAAGCAGTGAATCGATACTGCGCGGCGCGGCGCTGACAACCTCCTTGCAGCCCGCGACCTTGCAGTCCAGCACGCGCAGGGGGTTCTTCGCGAAGCGCTCCTGACACGTCGGGCAGAGGCAGTCGAGCTTGCCGCCGATGTATTCGGTCAGCGTTTGGTTGTACACGGCGCGGCTCTCGTTGTTGCCGAGGCTGTTGATGTGCACGGTTGTATTCTTCACGCCGAGCCGTTGCAGAAGCGTGTATGCAATCGAAATCATCTCCGCGTCGGACGCGGGCGAATATGAGCCGAAAATCTCCACGCCGAACTGGTGGAACTGGCGGTAACGCCCCTTCTGCGGGCGTTCTGCGCGGAATGTCGGCGAGATATAAAACAGCTTCATCGGCTGCGCCTCGTTGTAAAGGCCGTTCTCGATGTATGCGCGCGCGGCGTTGACCGTGCCCTCGGGGCGCAGGGTCAGACTGCGGCCGCCTTGGTCCTGAAATGTGAACATTTCCTTCTGCACGATGTCCGTTGTCTCGCCGACGCCGCGCTGGAACAGGTCTGTCGATTCATACATAGGCGTGCGGATTTCGGACACGCCGAAATCGTCGCACAGCTCACGGATGGTTTTCTCGACAACCTGCCAGATGGCGATTTGATTGCCGAAGAAGTCGTTTGTGCCTTTGGGTTTGGTGAATGCCATGGTGGTTCCTCCTCTATCTTTACTGTCTGGAAAATCTATAAAGTGAACATCATCCATCCGAAGTATACGGCGCAGCAGCCTAACACAGCCGCTATCACATAGTATCTCCATATGGGCAACTCGAGTTCTTTTACATAATGCCGCCGTGGATTGTGCGGGTCGTAGAACACAGTAACTTCGATGGATGCCCCTATGTTCTTTGCAAGAAAGTCAACCGCCTCCAGATGCCGTGTCAGCGTCAGAGCCAATTCATGATGGTGCTCCGGTGTGAAAACCAATGTCGCCTGATAATAGCGGCTTTTCGCAGAATAAGGGTTTTTGACCGCAATATTTTTGAGGGTTCCGCTTGCCGTCTTTGTTGCGACAGCCCGCAGTCTGCGCCAATGGATAGTCTTGATGATGCATATGAGCGCCATTGCGAAAAAAGCCAGCGGCAAAATGCTTTTTATAAGCAAAGAAAGAAATGCCTCCATCGTGATGCCCCTTTCAGCCTATTGCTTGCAATGCGGACAGCGCGGATAGTCCATGTCGTAGTCCTCGCCGCAATGCAGGCAGGTCGTCTGGCTGATAGCGCCGTCGGTGAAGGGCTCTGTGCCGGCGTTTGGATTCTCGCGGAGCGCGTGCGCCTCGCCAATGCCGTTGCGGACAGCCGCTTTTACGACATGGTACAATATACCGAAAAACAAAGTTGTACTCAGTACAATAAAGGGAAGTTCTGGCATATTTGGCCTCCGTTTGTTGTGTATAGTTGCATACCTTTGCGTATGCTGTTACTTCTTCTTTTTCCGGAAAAGCGCCAGCCCGCCGAAGCCGCTGATGACCGCGGCATAGAAGCCGAGATTGTACATAAAGCCGTTGTTGTATATCTCGTAGATGTTGACTTTGTTGTCAAACAGCGAGTAAACCAGCGAGAAGGGCGCAATCCAGCCATGCCAGATTCCCGAGAATAATCCCGCGAGATTCCCCGCAGAATTCGTGCCGTCGCCCGGCACACAGCCGGAGATACCGACGCAAATCAATACAAGCATGAATGCAAAACCAATACGCTTCTTCATTGACAAATCCCTCCTATAGTGTTCCCTTCAGTTCGTCCAGTGACAGTGAAAACGCCTCGAGGCTGTGCGCCAGAAACCATTGCAGCTCGGGGCTGTCGGTAGTGAAAAGCTCCTGGTGGATGGCCGCGTGCGCCGCGATGAATTCGCGATTGCCTGCTTCCAGCTCGGCGATGCACTTAATGTATGCGCAGAGCTTGTCGGCGAGTTTGAGAAGCTTGCGCTCCTCTGCTGTGAGTGCGGTTTGGTGCATATGCGGCTCGTAATCCGGCCGGAGGCTGTCGGGCAGATGCGTCAACAGCGCCTCTGCGGCGGTTTTCTCGATTTCTTTATAGGTGCTGCGCATGTTTTCGTTGTAGTATTTGATGGGCGTGGGCAGGTCGCCTGTCAGCACCTCCGTCACGTCGTGGAACAACGCGCAGACGGCGATTCTGTCCGCGTTATACGTCTTGCCGAAGCGGCGGTTGCCGATGACGGCGAGATGGTGCGCGATGAAGGCGCATTCTGCCGTGTGCTGCATGAGGTTCTCTGTCTGCGTGTTGTGCATCAGCCCCCAGCGGTTGATGTGCCGCATGCGGAGGAGAAGCGCCAGGAAAGTGTCTGTCATGTCAACATCCTCCTTATATAATCGTTGTAGTATTTGCAGTTCGGAATCCGCTCAATGCGGTTGTCGTGCATGGTGAAGCGTTTGGTGACCGCGCCCGCGCCTGCGGCGAAGACGGTTTGATGCTCCTCCATCATCTGGATGTTGTACACGCCCTCGAACCCCGCGCGGGCATAGCCAACGTTCTCGAAATTGCCGAGCATGTTCTTCTGCCTGTACATGTAATAGGGCGACAAGCCTTGCGCCGCGCACCATTCGCGCGTGACTCCCAGCATGGCCTCGACCGTTTCAGGGGCGGGCAATGTCTGCATGCCCAGCGTTTCTTTGAGCGCGGAGGCACGTTTGACGGCCAGCGTGTGCATCGTGACGGCATTCGGCGCGAGCGCTTCTATGCCTCTGAGCGTCTGCTCCATATGTGTGACCGTCTCGCCGGGCAGGCCCGCGATAAGGTCGATGTTGATGTTTTGGAAGCCTGCGCGGACGGCCATCTCGTATGCATCGAAGAACTGCCGCGTGGTGTGCCGCCGCCCGATGGTTTCGAGCGTTTTGTCGTGCAGCGTCTGCGGGTTCACGGACATGCGCGTGACGCCGTGGCTGTACATGATGCGGAGCTTGTCTGCTGTGATGGTGTCGGGACGGCCTGCCTCGACGGTGAATTCTTTGACAGCCGTAAACGGGAATGCCTCGCGCACGAAGCGCAAAAGGCGTTCCAGTTGGTGTTCATTCAAGGCTGTCGGCGTGCCGCCGCCGATGTAGACGGATTCAAGCCGCCGATTTTGCATGTCCGCCGCGTACCGTGCCAGCTCAATCTCCAGCGCGGAGAGGTAGCCGTCCACATTCGTGTTCTTTGCCAGCGCGACGGCCGCGAAGGAGCAGTATGTGCACCGCGTCGGGCAGAAGGGGATGCCGATGTAGAGCGAGCAGTCCACGCCGTCGTTTGTGCGCAGGATGGCTTTCTCGGCGTGCGCGACGGTGAGGGCGAGCGTTGCCTTTTCGGGCTGCATGAGATATTCATCGGTCATGCATTGCAAAATGGCGGCATCGCCGATGCCTTCATCCAGCTTCTCCCGTGCGAGCTTGGCAGGGCGCACGCCTGTCGTCAATCCCCATGCGGGGCGCAGGCCTGTCTGCGCAGAGAGCAGGCGGAAAACGGCGAGCTTCACTGCGCGGCGCTCGGGCTTCTCAAAGTCCTCAAGGGGTGCGAATGCTTCGCGCGTTTGGATGCCGTCCTCGAACAAGGCCGCCGCCGCGCCGTCCTGCGTCAGCGTTGTCGCGATGCAGAGGCCTTGTGCGGGCGGGCTGTCGGTGTGGCGATACGTCTCGTTGGGGCGGAACACCTGTATCATTGTCTGCGTATCGTAGAGAAACGCGTGGTTCTGCATTGTAAAAGCAATCATCGCGGCTGCCTCACGTAGGGGTTGTTCTGCCGCTCGTAGCCGATGGTTGTGCCCTCGCCGTGGCCGGGATGCACCATGGTTTCGTCCGGCAGAGGGAAGAGCTTATTCTGGATAGAGGCAATCAGCGCCGCCTCGTCACCTGTGGGGAAGTCTGCACGGCCAACGGAGCGGCGGAACAGCGTGTCGCCCGAAAACAGATGGCCTTCCGCCTCGTTGTACAGGCAGACGGAGCCAACGGTATGCCCCGGCGTGGCGATGACGCGCAGGGAATGCGTGCCGATGGAAAGGGTATCGCCGTCGTTGAGGGGTGCATATGCCGCAATCGAAATCGGCGTGCGCGTATGCAAGGCGGAGGCGTTGATGTTCGGATCTTTCAAGACATCGGCCTCTGCGCTTCCGGCATACAGTGCGGCGTTCGTGTGCCGCAGCAATTCGTCCGCCGCGCCGATGTGGTCGAAATGACCATGCGTGAGGACGATGCCCGTGATGCGCACATCAGCCTGCTGGATTGCATCCCAAATGCGCGCCGCATGGGCACCGGGGTCGATGACAATGCCCTCGCGCGCGGCGGGGTCAAAGTAGATGTATGTGTTCACGCCCAAAGGGCCGACGGGTATTGTGATGAGTTCCATGCCGAGTCTCCTTGCCTTGTTGGCTATACGTTTGCGTTATTTGCTTTCCAGTATCACGGTAACAGGGCCGTCGTTGACCAGAGACACAGCCATGTCTGCCTGGAAAACGCCGCTGCCGACCGTGCCTGTTGTGTGTTCCTTGCGCACAGCGGCGACGAAGGATTCGAACACCTGCCGTGCCTGTTCTGCCGGTGCCGCGGCGGAGAAGCTGGGGCGCGTGCCGCCCGATGTGTCCGCATACACCGTGAAATTCGGCACGAGCAGAAGCCCGCCGCCGATGTCCGCCACGGACAGGTTCATCTTGCCGTCCGCGTCCTCGAAAAGGCGCAGTTTACAAAGCCGTTTTGCCAGTGCGGCGGCGGTTGCCCCGTCGTCGCCCGGCTTGATGCCGACGAGCGCGAGAAAGCCGCGCCCGATATTTGCGACGGTTTGGCGGTCAATATCAACTTGTGCGCTTGTGACGCGCTGTATGATGAGTCTCATGGTTTCAGCCCCTTACGTAGTGACGCGTTCGACTTTATGCACGCCGCTTGTTGCGAGGAGACGCTGGCTCACTTTCGCGAGCTGCTCCTTGCTGGCGATAAGGATGGAGGCGTTGAAGACGGCCTCGTTCTTGCCTGTGCGGACGTTCAACGATTTCACGTCGATTTTCTCTTCGGTGAACACACGTGAGATTTCTGCCAGCAGACCCATTGTGTCGTCGCAGGTGAGGCAGATGTCCGCGCGGAAGACGGTATCTGCGCCGGGCTTATCGGGCAATTGCCATTCCGCATCGATGAGGCGGTGACGTTCCAAATCGTCCATGTGGATGATGTTCACGCAGTCCGTCCGGTGCACGGACACGCCGCGCCCGCGGGTGACAAAGCCCACAATTTCATCGCCCGGCACAGGGCTGCAACATTTTGAGAAGCGAACGTTGATGTCGCCCACGCCCTTGACGCTGATGCCGCTTTTGCCCTTGGCGTAGCGGGGGGCGATGGGTTTATCCTCCGGCGATTCAGCCAGATTCACGAGGCGTTT
>JGI994J12354_10003723_pt1 | contig 14085 bp, 14 predicted proteins | sample IntmicLarv3ML3BL_FD_12354 | JGI IMG/M metagenome (IMG submission 12354)
TTATAACATTAAAATAACATTTTCAACTTACCATCTTCAAATACCATTGTATCTTTGTCAATCAATTTACCTTTCTTTAATTTCACACTATATCTGTAATTATTATGGCAAAGTTCAAGCTCATCATCAGACTTCTTCTCCATCTGCGGAAGCTCCTTCGATTCCTCATTATACAATCTTACAAGTTTAAGTTTATCTGACTCCGTTCTAATCTTACAGCCATTTTCTGATAGTGTAAATTTAACATCTCCATATGGTGTTCCTGTAAATATAACTTTTAATTTATCATCAGTCTCTTCATAAACTATATCTTTGTATTCCATTCCGCAAGCTTCATTTTCAGTAAGATACATACCAGCACGTCTACCATTTCCACTGAACCTGTTGCCATCAACAAATGGTAAATTATCATATATAAACTCATTTGATGTACATATCTCCTCCATATATCTTTCCTGATATGTCTCTCTGAACATGTATATATCTCTTATCCAAAAATGTCCCTTTTCTGCATATAAATTCAAACGGTAATTCTTGCAGTTATACCAAATTGAACGTCTGTCTTTGTCTGTCCAGTCAGAAAGTGCCGTAATTGATGTTGGTGGAGTATTTGAGAAACTCTTCTTATACCACCTTCCTGATTCACCCAATGTTTCAATTTCAATTGTACCATCCTCTACCATGCTAGAAAGCTTTTCAAACTGATATTCCAATCCATCTTTCATACTCTCCCAGCCAAAACTGTTTTCCTGACCTGCCTGAGTATATGAGAAATTAATACATTTTTCATTAAAATTCTCTTTAAAATACCAATCAACCCATGAAGGCATCCCGCCTCCTGCCTCAGTAGTGTACACCGGTTCCAATGTAAAAACTCCATGTACCCCTGCACTCTCCTTTTGATATATATCAACCCCTGAATCATATTGATGAATAGGGTCTGAACCCAACATTCTGAAAACAGGAGTGTCTATCTGATTTTCACTTGTTGATGCCGGACAAAAAGCATTGAATTTACTTGGATAATATGCCTGATTATAGTACCCGCCCCACAATGTATATCCATCAGTTCCCCATTGGTCCTTACAATTGCATGCCGCATCAAGTCCGTATTTCTCATTTGCATAATTTAAAGTATGTGCATCAAATGCCCATGAACCAAAAGATTTCGGATAATACCCAAAACATTTTTTAAAGTCCTCAAAAAGTATATCGACAAACGACTCTCTTTCTCTCTTTGTATATCCTACTGAAAAACCACAGTGTGCATACCAGTCCCATGGATAACGGCCTGTCCACTTTAATCCAGCCTTTTCAACCAATGGCTGAACCACTTCAAACCATACCCCTATTTCAAACATTGCAGGATCCAGTTCTGAAAGTATGTTAGTAAATTCCGAATTGCACAAAGCATCATATTGTATAAGAAATGTCCCCTTAAAATTATATTTCTTCATAAGCAAAATCTGCTCTTTTACAGGTTTTATAAGATCCATTTCAGTCCTAGGTTCAACACCTCTTATAAAATTAATTATATTGGTAATTTGTCTTTTCTTCATGATATTCTCCTATTTTCAAATTGCAAACTGTTTAAATAGTATATAACGTATCCTATCTTTATTCAAGAATTATTTCCTATTTTACTGTGACAAAAGAGCCAAATACCCAATATCTTGTAAAATCAAAATATCTTTCTCCTCTGCTCCAGTTATCATTTATTTGTAAAAGTTTTACAAAATTTTTCAATGTTATCAGACCAATTTTCACAGATTTTGAATATATTTTATAACCTGTTACTACAACCGAATGACTCCCGTATGTTGAACTGTTTGCCATATTCCATATAACAGGATATCCTCTGTTTATTTGATTTATTACCTGTGATTGATAACTCCAAATCAACACATGTTTAGCCTCAATATTACATTCATACTTCTTCCCTACATTTTCAATAAGTTTCACTATATTAAAAGGATTAGTACCCCTGTTTCATATCCGAATTCCTCAACTGCATACTCTCTTACCGCAATATACAACTCTGGTAAATTTTTAGGCAAAATAATATTATAATCTGTACTTCCTTTATATTTATTATAAAAAGAATCTTTTTCTGCACTGTAAGAAATCATATTCTTGTCTGATGGAAATGCCGGATACTTTGATATTTTCAGGTTATTCATCAATGCATATACAGAGGCTAAGGTGCAGTTTCCTTCGCCATAATAAATTCCATCTTTCTTACAAAAATAAATGGACAATTCATTTTGGGTTATATAGTTAAATGGTATGCTCTCATTTTCATACAATGTGTATTCATCACTATATTTTCCCGCAACATAAGCGTCTGTATCAATTATGTCTCCATCACCATCATTATGTCCACTGTATTTTTCATTTAAAATAGTGTTTTGCTTTATATATGGTTTATTTTCATAAGGAAGGTAATTCCCTTTATCATAATATAAAAAACCATCAAACACTCCATAATACACATAATCTGAATTTTTTAAATATAACAAATCAATCGATTTTACTATTTCAAGAATCTCAAAATCTTCTGTAATCACCATATATCCACTATCTTTGTTGAAATCAAGATAAAAACCTTTTTTGTCCATTGACACTATATATGCTGGTATTTCAATTTCACAATAATCAGCTTGTATATAATCTCTAAACAATTCTAAGTTGTGGCAAACATATTCCGCCGCCGAAATCTTTTCCTCCTCCAATTTTAAAATGTCCTCTTCACTATTCTCAACTATATTAGAATTCAAAATAAATATAATGAGAAGTATTGTAGCAAATAGATTTTTCAACATTTTATCACCTCAAACCAATTTGATAAAATAAATTTTACTACAAGTATTCTGTAAAAATAATCATTTCCGCTATTTCCCATTTGATTATTGAAAAATCCTTTTCCCATACTGTTTTCATATCTAAAAATTTCTCCTTGTCTCTTAAAAATTACAACGTTTTTAAAAAAATAGTTGACAGACTGATAAATGTAATCTATACTAACAATAACGATAATCATTATCATTATTGTTAAAGGAGCTTATATTATGGTTATTAAAAGATATAGCAAACAAAGAGAATGCATTTTAATATATTTAAAATCAGTTAAATCACACCCCACAGTCGAAACCATTTTCTTTGAAGTCAAAAAGAAAATTCCAAGCATAAGTCTTGGAACTGTGTACAGAAACCTAAATCAGCTTACTTCTGATGGAGAGGTACTCAGATTGATAACAGATTCAGGAGCGGAACACTTTGACGGAAATGTAATACCGCACTGCCACATCGTATGCAATAAATGCGGGAAAGTTGAAGATGTAGATGTATCATTAAATACATTGATATCCGGCACTATTGAAAATGTATCATATCAAACAAAATACAAGAATCTATTCCCCGTTTTACACTTCTATGGTGTATGTCCGGCTTGTGATGAACATTCTTGATAAAATAAAAATAAGTTAATTTGAGTTTCGAAAGGAGATTATTATGAAAAAATTTGTATGTACTGTTTGCGGTTATGTTCACGAGGGACCTGAGGCTCCTGCGAAATGCCCTCAATGCGGTGTACCCGCAAGTAAATTCCAACTAAAAGAGGATGAAGAAATGTCTTGGTCTGCTGAACATATTGTAGGAATAGCAAAAGATGTAAATCCTGAAATCGTTGACGGATTACGTCAAAACTTTATGGGCGAATGTACAGAGGTGGGAATGTATCTTGCAATGGCAAGAGTTGCCTTTAGAGAAGGTTATCCTGAAATAGGTATGTATTGGGAAAAAGCCGCCTATGAAGAAGCAGAACATGCTGCAAAATTCGCAGAGCTTTTAGGAGAGGTTGTCACTGATTCTACAAAGAAAAATCTTGAAATGAGGGTTATGGCGGAAAATGGTGCTACTGACGGAAAATATAATCTGGCTAAAATGGCAAAAGATGAAGGCTTAGATGCTATACATGACACTGTTCATGAAATGGCTAAGGACGAAGCAAGACACGGAAAAGCTTTTCAGGGATTGCTTAATAGATATTTCAAATAATACATTTCTAAATATAATTTGTGAGTGGGTAAAGGATTAACCCATAATCCTTACCCGCTCGCTATTTTTACAAGGATACTCCTGGAACAGCATTCAAATCAAGACCCATAACTTTTCCATTGATAAATTCATAATATCCTGCTGATGCAATCATTGCCGCATTATCAGTACACAAAACCATTTCAGGATAATAAAAATTCAGGTTATTTTCAATACATACGTTCTTCAATGTATCCCGCAAGCAAGAATTTGCAGCCACCCCTCCTGCGAGACAAACTGTATTTATTTTACTGTCAATCGCAGCTTTAATAACTCCGGAAACAAGCATATCAACTACTGTATATTGAAAGGATGCACATACATCTGATACATTTATAACTTCTCCTCTTTGCTCCATACTATTCATATAGTTGAGTACTGCTGTTTTTATTCCACTGAAACTGAAATCATAACTGTTAGGAAACTTGGTTTTAGGTAATTTAACTGCCAGCGGATTCCCCTCTTTGGCACATTTGTCAATCTCAGGACCGCCCGGATAGCCTAGTCCTAATGCTCTTGCCACTTTGTCAAATGCCTCTCCTGCCGCATCATCTCTTGTCTGTCCTAAAATTTCATAAACACCATAATTGGACACTTTTACAATATGACTATGCCCTCCTGAAGCAACCAAACAGATAAAAGGCGGTTCAAGATTTTTATGAGAAATATAGTTTGCACTTATATGTCCGCTTATATGATGAACTCCAACAAGAGGTTTTTCTACCGCCAAACAAATCCCTTTAGCCGCAGACAAGCCAACAAGCAATGCCCCTATCAGCCCTGGACCATACGTCACTGCAACTGCATCAATATCTCTTAAATCCGCATTGGCTTCTTTAAGTGCATCCCTTATTACATAATTAATCAGTTCAACATGTTTACGGGAGGCGATTTCAGGAACTACTCCTCCATATTCCTTATGTATATCTATCTGAGAAGATATGCAATTTGACCTTACCTCTCGACCGTTTACAACAACGGCGGCACTGGTTTCATCACAGCTTGTCTCTATTCCTAAAATCACTTTATCCCCAAACATTCTACATCCTTTCTGCAAATGTAAATCATATCCGCAATTAAAATGATAATCATTTCCCAACTTTAAAATAAGTTCTGGGAAATGATTCTCTGAGTATCTTTTTTCTATATTTTATGTAAGCAAATCCCACAAGATTGAGAATATACCCACTGCAAACATATAATATACAAAAATCTTCATACCTTTTTTCTTTATATAATTAATCATAAATTTACAAGCCAGAAATCCTGAAATACCAGCCGCAATCATTCCAACCAAAGTAGGCATAATGATTTCTGCTTCTATACCAGTTGAAAAAACATCTTTTAAATCAAATACACACGAACCTAGTATTATAGGAATTGACATTAAAAAGGAAAATCTTGTTGCCGCCTCTCTGCTCATACCCGAAATAAGTCCGCCTGAAATAGTGCTTCCCGAACGTGAAATTCCTGGCAAAACCCCAACTGCCTGTGCACATCCAGTAAAAACAGCATCTTTTAATGTAGCCTCTGACAGAGGACGTTTTTCAGACTTTGATTTTGAAATAACATCTGAAAAATACAATACAACACCTGTCACAAGGAAACATACACCTACCATCCACAAAACACTTCCAACAGCCTCAACTTTGTCATTAAATAACACTCCTATTACTGCTGCAGGAATGGTTGCAATAATTATGTAAAGAGTAACTTTCTGAAAAGGCTTCTTTAAAATTTCCCAAATATCCTTGCGCAAAACAATAATTACTGCAATTATTGTTGCAATATGCAAAGATATATCAAACGACATACCAAATTTCTCGAAATCTATTTCAAATAAATGCTTAAACAACGCTAAATGTCCTGAACTGCTCACTGGCAAAAATTCTGTTAAACCCTGTATAAGTCCGAAAAATATAGCCTCAAATATGTTCATACAAATAAGTCCCCCTTGGAGTATTTGTATTCATTATACCATAGCAATATTCACGTTTAAACCCTGTAAGTGCTGTTCCAAGAACTTCATCCATATTTTTCACAGGAATAAAATTAATATCTTTCTTTATAGATTCTGGAATATCATCCAAATCCTTTATATTATCCCAAGGAATTATTATATTCTTTATACCAAGCCTATAAGCCGCTAAAGATTTCTCCTTTACTCCACCAATTGGAAGAACTCTGCCCCGTAAAGTAATTTCACCTGTCATGGCAACATCTTTTCTACATGGCATACCTGTAAGCGCTGATACCATGGCTGATGCAAGAGTTATTCCAGCTGACGGTCCGTCTTTAGGCGTTGCACCCTCTGGTATATGAATATGGATATCATATTTGCTGTAAAAATCCTTATCAAGATTTAGCTCATCCATCCTTGAACGTATGAAACTCATTGCGGCAAGCGCAGATTCCTTCATAACATCACCAAGATGTCCAGTAAGTTCAAGTTTACCGCTTCCAGGCATAACATTGACCTCTATATTAAGAGTAACTCCCCCAATTGACGTCCATGCAAGTCCAGTACAAACTCCTACTTCATCCTCTTCCCTTCCACTTTCAGCAATTCGCTTTTTAGTTCCAAGAAGTTTTTCTATTCTGCTTGCGGAAACTTTAAAGCTTTTCTGTTTTCCCTCTGCAAAAAGTCTTGCAATTCGTCTGCACATCTTTGCAATCTCTCTTTCAAGGTTTCTCACTCCCGATTCCGCTGTATAGCACTTTATAATTTCCGTCATAGCCTCTTCATCAACCTTAACAGTCTTTGCTGAAAGCCCATGGGCCATTAGCTGTTTAGGAAGCAAATGTCTCATTGCAATTTGAAGTTTCTCTTCTTCTGTATAGCTTGAGACTTCAATAATTTCCATTCTGTCACGAAGTGGTCCTGGAATACCCTCAATGTTATTTGCAGTACATACAAAGAGTACTTCTGAAAGATCAAATGGAAGTTCAAGGAAATGATCCCTAAATGAATAGTTCTGCTCAATATCAAGTACTTCAAGCATAGCCGCTGTAGGGTCACCTTTAAAGTCACTTCCCATCTTATCTATCTCATCAAGCAATATAAGTGGATTATTTGTTCCTGCCTGCTTTATCGCATTTATAACACGCCCAGGCATGGCTCCTATATAAGTCTTTCTATGTCCCCTTATTTCTGCCTCATCCTTTATTCCACCCAAAGACATTCTTACATATTTCTTACCAATAGATTTTGCAATGGATTTTGCAATGGAGGTCTTTCCAACTCCTGGAGGTCCTACAAGACAGATGACAGGACTTCTCAGTTTATCTGTTATCTTTCTCACCGAAAGATATTCAATAATTCTCTCTTTCACCATTTCAAGTCCATAATGCTCTTCATTCAAGACATTTTCAGCATACTCTAAATCAATATTTTCTTCACTTTTTTCCTCCCACGGTATTGAAAAAAGTGTTTCCAAATAATTTGCTATTACTGTAGCCTCTGCAAAGCCAAATGGCATCTTTGAAAGACGGTTAATCTCCTTCATTGCCTTTTCATGTACTTCAGGGATATTTTCCAAAACTTCAGCTTTCTTGATATATTCTTCAATATCATTGTCACTATCATCGCCAAGTTCAGCTTTTATCACCTTTATCTGTTCTCTTAAATAGGATTCTTTCTGCATTCTCCCTATATTACTCTGCACCTTCTCATGAATCTCATTTTCAAGATTTAATATATCAATTTCATGAAGCATACAGTTGACAAGAACTTTTGTCCTATCCTCAGTAATACTCTTTTCCAACACTTCTTGTTTATCTCTAAAATCGACTGGGAGTATATTTGTAATTTCATAAACAAGGTTGCTTAAATCTCCTCTGTATTTCTCAGCAAGTCCTTTTATATCAGCAGTAATTCTCCTGTTTATCCTTACATATTCATCAAGAATATTTAATACTTGCTTAATGAGACCTTCCTCATTTTCTTTAACTGGTTTGGTTCTTTCAATTTTCACATAACCTTCGTTATAATCAATTTTATCAATAAGTTCTAGGAGTTCACCTCTGCTCACTCCCTCAACAACCACCCTTATTCGATCCTCTGCAAAACGCATAATCTGCTTTATAGTGCACACTGTTCCTATTTTATATAAAGCCTCTGTATCAGGCTCATCTGCATCTGGGTCTTTTTGTGTTATAAGAAAAATATTATTTCCAAATTCTGAAGCCGCCTCAATAGCCTTTATGGATTTAGGTCTCCCAACATCAAATGTCATCCCGTTTCCCGGAAGCACTACCAGCCCTCTTAATGTCAACAGCGGATATAACTTATTAGCCATAGTAAGATTCCTTTCATCTTCATTTGTATACAGTATACCAACAGACTATCAGACAAGCAACGGTAATTTCAGGCATCTTTAGGTTTACACACTTTTATTTTATATGGAAATTTATTTTCACTGCTGCGTTTATATGCTTTTATTATGGATAGCAATATATTGTAATCATGCTCTGTCAATCCTTCCAATTCAAGCACAATATCCGATTTCATACTTATAATATCTTCTCTTACATAATCTCCGCCAAGAAGTATGTAGTCGGCGTCAACTCCGAAAACACTGCAAAATTTCACAAGTCTGTCCAAGGAAATACTACGTTCGCCTCTTTCAAGCAACCCTAAAAAGGAAGAAGATACACCCAATATTTTTGCACACTCTTTTAAATTCAAATTTCTGTATATTCTTTCTTCTCTTAATTTTCTACCAATTTCTTCTTGCTTTCCTCTATCCATACAACTCCTCTCTTTTAAATAAATTTATGAATTTATTAGATTATACCGCCATTTTTCATTATGTATAGAGGATTATTTTGTTTTTTTAGATACTTTCTTGAAAAACATTTGGAATTGAACCGAGCAATGATATGTTTAACACTGCATCTAAGCAAACAAATGACAAAATCAGGTTTTTGAATGCATATGCTCATGATACAGGAATTGACTCCAATTATGCAGACATTGTTATATGTTCGCAATCCTTTCACTGGATGGAACCTGTTTTCACCTTAAATGAAATCAATCGTATATTAAAATCAAATAGTATTTTTACGACAATAGATTATGATTGGTCTCCCATTTCCCCAAGTTGGAAAGCTGATAATGCCTATGATAAACTTCGTACAAAAGTACGGACATTTCCGATATACACGCGAAATTCTTTTTTCAAATACAGAAAACTGTGATGAATCGCGCTATACTGACATTCTTATGAGTCTTGGAAGCATTCAAACAATTATTGAAGATTATAAAAATGAAATTAAACAGATTTTTAATGGAAAAGATTTTTCAATTGATTTTTCATATCGTATGAGAATTGGTGTGAAGTAGTTCCCTGACATTAAAAATACTTACTAGCACTGCAATTACTGTTATTGTAAGTGAAACCGTAATTTTAAGCGGTTCCATCATTGGTACAATTTTAAGTGTTGTCAATATTTTATATAGCATTATGGCAAGGTATGGAAATAAGCAGATATACTCTCTTTTGTAATATTTGCTGACATCCATACCTTGCTTTTTAAATCCACGCTTACTCAGTATAAAAAAGAATATACCAACATGCATTAGAATGAGACACCGCACAAATGCAAATCCGCTAAAGAATTGCAACAAAGTTATAAAAGAGAAAGTAAATACTATACCTAATATAAAAAACAAAATATTTTTATTCATGCTCTTCCTCTTTCCCACAAAAAACGGTTTGTTTAAAAGTACAATGACTTTCAAACAAACCGTTCTAAATTTTATGTACTATTTCTTTTTCTTCTTCATTGTGAAGAATGCCGCACATCCTCCACCAATTACAGCTACTGCCGCTACTGCGATTATAATTATTAATGTAGTATTTCCACCTTCATCGGCCTTTACTGGCGCACTTGTTGCTGGTGCGTTTGTTGAACCTGCTGGTGTATTCGCTGGTGTAGGTGTCACTGGTGCTGGTGTAGGGGTTGCAGGAGTTGGTGTAGGTGTTGGTTTATCAGCATTGATTTTATCAATTGCCGCCTGAATAGTCACTGGAGTTGCCCCATCTGCTGCAGTATACACTTCAATTTCCGGCAATCTAATTGTAAGCTGGTCAAGTGCTGGCTGAGTTGATGTTAATTTAAAATAACGGATTGAAATAGGCTCAAATGCCTTTGTATAACTTTCAAACTCTTCTCCACCCTCTATGTCCTCAAATAGTTCAGTCTCATCATAAAGAGTAAACCATTCAGTACCATCTACACTCACTTCCATTTTAACATTTACAAGATTGTATTCATATGAACCTATATCTCTTTCACATTCAGACGCCTGACGTAAAATTACTTTTGATACAACATTTTCTTTTCCCAAGTCAAGTTGAATCCAATGTCCTTCTTCTACGATATCAAGATCTGGTACATCTTCCTGTCTTGCACACCATTTTGTGTTAACATCTCCGTCAACAGCCATTTCTGGCGCCTCTGAAGGATCCGCCTCAACAAAATAACCTGATGATGTAACAGTACTTCCTATTGCCACATTTGTCTCTGCCGCAAAAACCGATACCGTAGTTAATATAACACAGGAAATCAGCATCACAACAGCAAGAAAAACACCTAGTATTCTCTTCATAAAATTCTATCTCCTTTTTAAATAGTAATGTATGTAATGATTATACTTACATTCTTCCTAAAAATCAACCATTTTGTCTAAAAAATATCTAACACATTATTCTATCTCAGCTCCGCACCTAATGTTGTTTTCACGCCATGAAGAATCTTATCCATAACCTTTTGAATTTCATCATCATTTAAAGTTTTGTCCTCTGCTCTAAACACCAATGAATATGCCATACTCTTCATTCCCTCTTGAACTTGTGCTCCTTTATAAACATCAAAAAGCTTATAATTTTCTAGAATACGACCTCCGCGCTGTACTATAATTTTCTCAATATCTCCGGAAAGAATTTCATCTTTTACTGTAAGCGCCAAGTCACGTGTCACTGCTGGATATTTAGGCAAATCTTTAAATGATGGCATTGTAACCGCATTTTCCACTAAACTTTTAATGAAAATTTCTGCTACATAACATATCGGACATTCAAAGTTATCTGCCACAACAGGATGTATCTCTCCGAACATACCTGCCTCTTCTCCGTTTATAATCAATTTTGCACAGCGTCCAGGATGATAAATTGTACTCTCTGCAAATGGTACAATCTCATATGCTTTAATTTTAAGGTCTTCAAGAATTTCTTCTATCATACCCTTTATTGCAAAGAAATCTTCTTCTCTTCCAAAGCTTCCAATTACAAGAGTTTCTCTGTGCTCAGGAATTTCTGTAAGAGAATTCTCCTCTGCATGATAGGTAAATGCTATTTCAAATAGTCGCCCATCTTCCACCCTTCTGTTAAAATTCGTTGAAATTATCTGTAACATTGACGGCACCATTGAAGTTCTCATTACACTAAAATCCTCACCAAGCGGATTTAATATTGTAAGAGCTTTTCTTCTGTAATCATCAACAGGCAGACAAAGTTTTTCATACATTTTCGGACTGCTGAATGAGAATGTGAGTGCCTCATATACTCCTTGGGCAAATAAAACATTTTTTATCTGATCAAGCAATTTCTGTCGTCTTGTCTTTCCGCCTCTTGTTGCGGCTTTTCCAGACAATAATGTCGATTCAATTTTATTATATCCATAAAAACGCGCTATTTCTTCTGCAACATCCGCTTCGATTTTCACATCAGGACGGAAAGTCGGCACATTTATAACGGAATTTTTCACACTCATTCCTAAATTTTCAAGAATCTTAATCATCTCAGTTTCCGGAATGTCAGTTCCTAAAAATTCATTTATCTTTGCTGGTCTGAATTCAATTTCAGCAGGTTTGTTTTCTGCAGATTTTACATCAATATACCCTTTCACGACTGTTCCTGCCCCTATCATTTCAATAAGTTCACAGGCACGGTCTATTGCTGGCATACAATTGTTGAGGTCAAGACCTTTTTCAAACCTTGAAGATGACTCGGTTCTCATTGTAAGGGCTTTTGCTCCAAGTCTTACTGTTACACTGTCAAACACAGCCGCTTCAAATACTATCATTGAGGTATCATCATTTATTCCTGAATATAAACCTCCCATAACTCCTGCTACAGCTATTGGCTTCTTTTCATCACAAATTACAAGCTGAGAAGATTTTAATGCTCTCTCTTCCTCGTCAAGAGTTGTTATAATTTCTCCGTCCTCCGCTCTTCTCACTATGATATGCCCATTCTCAATATTTCTATAATCAAATGCGTGCATTGGCTGACCATATTCAAGCATTACATAATTGGTTATATCAACTATATTGTTTATTGCCCTTATTCCCGAAGAATTCAATCTGTCTCTCATCCATTTTGGTGATGGCTGAATTTTTACATCCTTAACCACTCTTGCAATATAACGAGGACACAAATCTGGTGCTTTTACGCTTATTTGCACGTATTTTTCAGCCGTTTCCTCTGTCGTACCTGTCTCCTTTATCTGCGAAACCTTTAATTCCTCACCCAAAGTTACAGCGGCTTCTCTTGCCAAACCTATAATTGAAAAACAATCTGGTCTATTGTTTGTTATTTCAAAGTCTATAACCGTTTCATTTATCCCAAGAAACTCTTTTATATCTGCTCCTCTTTTTTCTTCAAGTATTTCCTTTTCATAACCTATATCATTTAAAATGAGCAAACCGTCCTCACATGCCCCTGGAAAATCCTCATGTGTTTTTCCCAGTTCCTCAGCAGAACAGAACATTCCCTCTGACACTACTCCGCGAAGTTTTCCTGTTTTAATTTTAAGCCCACCTGCAAGTGATGCCCCGTCAAGTGCCACTGGTACATAAGTATCAACCTTGGCATTAGGTGCTCCTGTTACAATTTGAATGACTTTACTTCCTATGTCTGCCTTTGTAATAACAAGTTTATCCGCATCAGGATGTCTCTCAATTTCAATTATTTTACAAATTACGACATTGGAAATTTCCTTTCCGTCCTCTATTACCTCTTCCACTTTTGAGCCTGACATTGTCATGTCATCCGCAAGCTGCTTTACAGGCACATTTATATTCACATAATCTTTTAACCAGCTTAAAGGTGCTTTCATGTTATATCTCCTTTCAAAACCGCTCTTCGTCGGTATTACAATTGTTTTAAGAATCTAAGGTCATTTTCAAAAAACAGTCTCAAATCCTTAATTCCAAATCTTCCCATTGCGGTTCTCTCAACACCCAATCCAAAAGCAAATCCGCTGTATTCCTCAGGGTCTATTCCGCTTTCACGCAAAACATTTGGGTGAACCATACCGGCTCCAAGAATTTCAATCCATCCTTCTCCTTTACATGTACGACAACCCTCTCCGCCGCAGGTCCAGCACGATACATCCACCTCACAGCTCGGCTCGGTAAACGGGAAATGATGAGGACGAAGCCTTATATTTGTATTTTCTCCAAAAATATTTTTGGCAAACAGCTCAAGTGTTCCTTTCAAATCTCCCATTGTTATACCTTTATCAATTACAAGTCCTTCTATCTGATGAAAAACAGGTGAATGTGTTGCGTCGATTTCATCTGCTCTGTAAACCTTACCTGGACATATTATTTTGATAGGAGGCTTCTGGCTCTGCATCACTCTTACCTGTACAGGTGAGGTCTGCGACCTAAGCAAAAGCTTATCACTGAAATAAAATGTATCCTGAACATCTCTTGCTGGGTGGTTTTCTGGTGTATTCAAAGCTTCAAAATTATAATAGTCAAGCTCAACTTCTGGCCCCTCTGCAATTTCATAACCCATTCCTATAAATATCTGTATAATTTCCTCTGTAACAGCTGAAAGCGGATGTCTTCCTCCGAGCGACTTTTTCTTTCCCGGCATTGTAACATCAAGCTTTTCCGCAACAAGTCTCTTCTCCAGTTCCTTTACCGAAATTTCTCTGCCCTTTTCTTCAATTGCATTTTCGATAAACTCTCTTACC
>JGI994J12354_10003724_pt1 | contig 14078 bp, 10 predicted proteins | sample IntmicLarv3ML3BL_FD_12354 | JGI IMG/M metagenome (IMG submission 12354)
AGTAGGTGTCGATGACGGCGAGGGTCCACCCGTTCCCATATCGAACACGGAAGTTAAGCTCGCAGGTGCCGACAATACTTGGCTGGAGACGGCCCGGGAAGATAGGTTGATGCCTACACAAGCACAGACGGCAACGTAATGTTGCCGTTTTTGCATATCCCCTCGGGCGGGCTTTGTGCCCTTTGTAGGGGCGATTCACGAATCGCCCGGCCCCTTCGCCTTTCGGACACTACATAAACTCCACAAAAAAGGATGTGTACCCCATGAGTGACGGCAAGCAAATCCGTCTGCTGGACAGTGAGGGCCTGCAGGAGGGCCTTGCCCTGGTGTGGGAGGTCTTTTCTCAGCATCTGGCGCTGCAAGCCACCGACGAGGGCATCGAGGAGTTTTGGCATACCATCGATTTTGAGTATCTGCTCCACCGCATGGGGGACGGCACTTTGCGCTTCTGGGGCGCCTTCGAGGGCGAGCACCTGGTCGGCCTCATTGCCCTGCGGGAGCTGACCCATATCACGTTGCTCTTCGTCGAGAGCGACCATCAGTTCCAGGGTGCGGGCACCGCGTTGCTCAAGAAAGCGCTGCTCGACTGCAAGGCGCTCGACCCTTCCATCTCCCGGGTGACGGTGGAGGCCCTGGGGGACTCCCGGGGATTTTTCGAGGCCCTGGGTTTCCGTATTACCGGGGATGATTATATGTCGGACGGCATCATCAAAACCCCCATGGAAATTGCTCACAATTCGGACACAGGTTCCTAAGAAATCCGAAAGAAATATCTATTGGCACTGCGGCTATTTTATGTTAAACTGATAGAGTGGCAGTGTGTCATCACATACAAACGTCAGGGGGGATTTTTATGAGCAATGGACGGGGCAACGGCGGTGGTGGGATATCCTGGCTGTGGATCATTTTGAGCTTTGTCTTTCAGTTGTGGCCCATCGGCATTTTCCTCCTGTTCTTCAAAATATTCGGCGATAACAAGCGCAAAAACGCAAGCCGCCCCTACGGCCAGCCCAATACCTACCGCCCGGTGGGCAGCGATCCCCAGCAGCAGCGCTGGGATTGGAGCCGCCAGGCCCAGGATGTCACCCCGCGTCCGGTGCAGCAGAACACGGCCCAGCCGCCCCGGGGCCGGAGCTATCAGCAGCCTCCCCGGACGCAGCAACAGCCCCCGCCGCCCCAACCGGGGCAGTATAACTCGGTGACGCCCACCGGCGCAACGCCCCCCCACGGCCAGACGGCCTATCACACCGGCACCAACCCGGGATATCGGTACGACTATCAATATCAACAAGGCGGAGATGGTGCGATGACAGCCAAACAGCGGGCCCTCATGCGGAAAATCGGCCCCAAGAGGGGCAAGGGCCTGAGCATCGCCGGCTGGATTACCGCCGGCGCGGGGGCCCTGTCAGCGGCTATCACCTTTATCGGGATGCTGGCCTCCGGGGAGGGACTGTTCAGCGTTCTGATGGCCGTTGGCATCATCACCACATCGGTGTGCGTCCCCGGCGCTGTCATGGCAGCCATCGGAGGCCGCCAGCGCGACCGCGCCGAGCGCTGCACCACGCTTTTTAACATGATGCGCAGCCGCAAGACGGCCGACATCTACGAGCTGGCCTCCGCTGTGCCCTGCTCCCGCAATCAGGCCATGAAGGATTTGCGCTGGATGATTCAGGAGGGCTTCTTCCCCGGCGCCTACATTGACGCATCCAAGGGTATGATTATCCAGCAGGGGGCCGAGCCCGAGCCCGAGAAGAAAGAGACTGCCGCCGCCGAGCCGACGGCCCAGCCCGGTGTCTTCCCCGAGGTGCTGCTCATCCGCAAGCTCAACGACGAGATTGCCGACGAGGTCGTCTCCATGCACATGGACAGGTTGGAGGAGTTGACCCACAAAATCTTCACCTATGTGGAGGCCAACCCGGCCAAGGAAGACCGCATCCGGCAGTTCCGGCAGCACTATCTGCCCAAAACTATTAAAATCCTCGAATCCTACGCCCGGTTCGAGCGCCAGGGTGTGGCCGGCTCCAACATTCGCTCGGCCATGAAGGATGTCGAGCAGATTATGGAGACCCTGAGCCGCGGCTTCGAGAAGCAGCTCGACATGCTCTTCGTTGACGAGGCCCTGGACGTGACCACCGACATCAATGTTCTGGAGAACATGATGGGCCTGAGCGGCCTGGGCGGGGATGACCCCTTCCAGCTGGAGCTGTACGGGGGCGACAAGCTGGGCAACCTGTAACCATGCAACAAGCGCGGTAGCCATGCTACCGCGCTGTTTCATGCCATCAGGCTTTTGCCAAGGAAAGACCGTGGGGCGCTGCCCCACATCCCGGTCAAGATTTTTTTTGAAAAAAGTTTTTGGGGAGCCAAGGGGTGGTTTTTCGAAACCACCCCTTGGCTGCCGAAGGCAAATCTACGACAGGCAAAAACTAAAGGAGGACGCAAACATGTGGATGCTCTTTGCTCTGGGGGCCGCCCTATTCGCCGGCCTGACGGCCATTTTGGCCAAGGTGGGGGTGCGCGGCACCGATTCCAACCTGGCCACCGCCCTACGCACGGTGGTGGTGGCCATTTTCGCCTGGATTATGGTCTTCGTGGTGGGCTCTCATCCGCAGCTGGCGGGCATCGACAGCAAAAGCCTCACCTTTCTCATCCTATCGGGGCTGGCCACCGGCGGCTCGTGGCTGTGTTACTTCCGGGCCCTGCAGTTGGGCGATGTCAACAAGGTGGTGCCCATTGATAAATCGAGTACGGTGCTCACCATGGCCCTCTCCTTCGTCCTACTGGGCGAGGTGCTGACACCCCTCAAGGGGCTGGCCATGGTGCTCATCGGGGTGGGCACCTACCTGATGATTGAGCCCAAGGCCTCATCGGGCGACGCCCCCAAGGGCGGGCGGAGCTGGATGCTCTTTGCCTTCGGGGCGGCTCTCTTCGCCAGCCTGACGGCCATCTTGGGGAAAATCGGCATCTCGGCGGTTGAATCCAACCTGGGTACGGCCATCCGGACGCTGGTGGTGCTGGTGATGGCCTGGGGTATCGTCCTCATGCAGGGCAAACAGAAGGAAATCAAGGCCATCGATGGCCGAAGCTGGGTCTTTTTGGGTCTCTCCGGCCTGGCCACCGGCCTTTCGTGGCTGTGCTTCTACCGGGCGCTGCAGGAGGGGCCGGCCAGCGTGGTGGTGCCCATCGATAAGCTGAGCATCCTCATCACGGTGGCCTTCGGCTATTTTGTCCTTGGGGAAAAGCTCAAGGGTAAGGCCCTTTTGGGCCTCGTGATGATTGTGGGCGGCACCCTGAGCCTGCTGATTTAGCGGAATATTTGGAGATTTTAAGGGGGGGGCCATTGCCTGTCGGCAATGGCCCCCGCGGTAAAACATTTTACGCAAACTGAATCTCTCCGGCCACGCTGCGCTCGAAGAAGGCGCGCACCGCCTTGGGGTCGCGGGTGTTGCCCAAAATCCACATGAGCTTGGTGACCGCCGACTCGGTGGTCATATCGACCCCCTCGATGGCCCCTTGGCGCAGGGCCTTTTGCCCCACCTGATAGATGTTGAGGTCGGAGCTCTCGTAGAGGCACTGGCTGACCACCACCACGCTGACGCCGTTTTTCTCGGCCAAGGCCAGCTTGGCCACAAAATCCCGCCGTACAAACTGGATGCCTCCGGCCCCAAAGGCCTCAATGACGATGCCGCGATAGCCGTGGTCCACCAAAAAATCGATGATACGCGGGTTGCTGCCCGGGGTGAGCTTGAGCAAAAAGACATCGCTGTCCATGTCGGTATCAAGCCGCGGCGGGCCGCTGATTGCGGGCAGCACGGCCTCGTTGAGCTGCAAGCCCTTGGCATCTACCACGGCGGCGTAGGGCAGATTGACGCTCTCGAAGGCGTCGAAGGCCGTCGTCTTGACCTTGACGGCCCGGCAGCCCAGAATAATTTTGCGGTCGAAGGCCACAAAGATGCCCGGCCTCCCCGCCGCGGCCATGGCAAAGGCGCAGCGCAGATTGGAAATGGCGTCGCTCAGGGCCTCGGAGATGGGCACCTGGGAGCCGGTGAACACCACCGGAACGGGCGGATTTTCAATCATAAAGGTCATCATGGAGGCCGTGTAGGCCATGGTATCGGTGCCGTGGGTGACGACGATGCCATCATAATCTGAGAAGCCCGCGAAAATTTCGGTGGCGATCACCTTCCACTCCTCGGGCTGGATGTTGGTGCTGTCCAGCGTATAAAGCTCGCGCACTGTCAGGTCAAAAGCGCCGGCGCTCTCGCCCAGATGGCGCAAAATCTCGTCGCTGCCCAGAGGGGTTAAGCCCTCCTCCGAGGCCACACTGGCAATGGTGCCGCCGGTGGTCAGCATGAGTATCTTTTTCATGGTGGTCTCTCCCTGTATCGTGTCGTCATCCAGCCTTCATTCTACATGAAATCGGGGGTAAAGGGAAGAGCTTGCCGAAAAACTTGCAATTGTTTTCGAAAACAGATACACTGATACAGCTAACATAATGACACGAGGTAACTATTCATGATCATCGTCTCCGACCTTTCACTCTCCTTTTCAGGCCAGCCGCTTTTTAAGGATGTCGATCTGACCTTCACCCCCGGCAACTGCTATGGCGTCATTGGGGCCAATGGCGCGGGGAAGTCGACCTTCCTACGCATTTTGTCCGGCGGGCTCGAGCCCTCCACCGGCAGCGTCGCCATTCAGAAGGATGTCCGCATGTCGGTGCTGGGGCAGGATCACTTCGCCTTCGACGAGCACACCGTGCTCGATACCATCATCATGGGCAACCCCGAGCTGTACGCCGCCGGGGTGGAGAAGGACAGCCTCTATGCCAAGGAGGATTTTTCCGACGCCGACGGCCTGCGCTGCGCCGAGCTGGAGGGCATCTACGCCGAGCTGGGCGGCTGGGAGTCGGAATCGGACGCCTCCCGGCTCATTCAGGGCCTGGGGCTTCAGGTTGACATCCTCCACAGCCCGATGTCGGCCATCTCTGAGCCCGAAAAGGTCAAGGTGCTGCTGGCCCAGGCCCTCTTTGGCAACCCGGGCATCATTCTGCTGGATGAGCCGACCAACGGCCTCGACATCGAGGCCATCGCCTGGCTGGAGGAGTTCCTCATCGAGTACCCCGGCACGGTGATTGTCGTTTCTCATGACCGTCACTTCCTCAACAATGTGTGTACCCACATTGTCGATATCGACTACAGCAAAATCAAAATGTATGTGGGCAATTACGAGTTCTGGTACGACTCGAGCCAGCTCATCCAGAAGCTCATCCGCCAGCAGAATCGGCGCGCCGAGGAAAAAATTGCCGATTTGCAGGAGTTCATCCGCCGTTTTTCGGCCAACAAGAGCAAATCCCGTCAGGCCACATCCCGCAAAAAGATGATAGACAACCTGACGGTGGAGCAGCTGCCCGCCTCCTCGCGCCGCTACCCCTTCGTCAGCTTCACCCCCGACCGCGAGCCGGGCAAGGAGATTTTGGAGGTTGAAGGCCTCTCCTATAGCCGAGATGGCGAGATGCTGCTCAACAATCTCACCTTCCGTCTGGGCCGCACCGACAAGGTGGCCTTCCTCAGCGAAAACGAGCTGGCCGCCACCGCCCTCTTCCGCATCATCACGGGCGAAATTGAGCCCGATTCCGGCACCTTCAAGTGGGGCGGCACGGTGTCGCATTCCTACCTGCCCCGGGACAATAGCGCCTTCTTCGATGGCGTTGAGTATAACCTAATCGACTGGATGCGCCAATACACCGTCACCGAGGACACCGAGACCTTTCTGCGCGGGTTTTTAGGCCGGATGCTCTTCTCAGGGGACGAGGTATTCAAGCCGGCCAAGGTGCTCTCGGGCGGCGAGAAGGTGCGGTGCATGCTCTCCCGGATGATGCTGTTCGGCAGCAATGTGCTGGTGCTCGACCAGCCGACCAACCATCTGGATTTGGAGGCCATCACAGCGGTGAACAACGGCCTCAAGGATTTCAAGGGCGTCGCCCTCTTCGCGTCCCACGACCATGAGTTTATGGAGACGGTGGCCAATCGCATCATCGAGATCACCCCCGATGGCCTCATCGACCGGGCCTGTGGGTATGATGCGTACATCGAGATGAAGCGTGAGGGGAAGGTTTAAGGGCAGAGTCAAAGGCATATCGCGCAAAATGAGGATTGAAAGGGGTGGGGTGCGCTGTCGGCGCACCCCACCCCTTTCAAGATAATGTGTTCAATTTACTTCCTCAGCCAGGTGTGCAGCGCCATAAACACGTCATCCATATCCACCGGCTTGGCCAGGTGGGCATTCATCCCGGCCTCCTTGGCGGCCTCGATGTCCTCCCGGTAGGCATTGGCCGTCATGGCGATGATGGGCACGGCGGCGGCGTCCGGCCGCGTCAGCTGGCGGATGGCCCGGGTAGCCTCATAGCCGTTCATGTTCGGCATCTGCACATCCATGAAGACCAGGTCGAAGTACCCCTCCGGGGCTTGTTCGAACTGTCGCAGGGCCTCCGCGCCGTCCTCGGCCTCCTCGATGATGGCCTGTGTCTCGGACAAAAGTTCAATGAGGATGAAGCGGTTGATGGCAATGTCCTCCACCAGCAAAATGCGCTTGCCCGAAAGGTCGGGGACGGTATTGGCCCCCGCGGTGCCCTCGGCCTCAATTTCGGCCCGGGGCAGGGTCAACCGGAAGGTGAAGCTTGAGCCTTCACCATAGACGCTACGGGCCTCGATGACGCCGCCCATCTGGCCGATGAGGTTCTGGCTGATGGCCAGGCCCAGCCCGGTGCCGCCGAAGCGGGTGGCGATGGTGTTGTCGGCCTGCTCGAAGGTGCCAAACAGCCGGCTCATCTGGGCGTCCGTCATGCCGATGCCGGTGTCCCGCACCTCCCAGTCCACCGTGACGCCCTCCGTGTCCTCGGCCAAAAGCCGGGCGCTGAAGGCGATGGCGCCGCCCACGTCCGTAAACTTGACGGCGTTGCCCAGCAGGTTGATGAGCACCTGGCTCAGGCGCAGCCGGTCTCCCATAACCCCCAGGCCGGAGAGGCCCGTAAGGTCGGTTTCGAAGGCGATGTGCTTTTCATCGCAGCGCTGGGCAATCATCATGGCCACATCGGCCATGGCGGTGTCCAGAGGGAAGGCTTCACAGCCCAAGGTGAACTTGCCGGCCTCGATTTTGCTCATGTCGAGCACATCGTTGAGGATGCCCAGCAGATGCCCCGAGGAGATGAGAATCTCGTCCAGAGAGCTTTCGGTTTTACCGGGGTCTGTGGGGAGGGCGCGCTTGGCGATGCCGGTCATACCGATGATGGCGTTCAGGGGGGTGCGGATCTCGTGGCTCATGCGGGCCAAAAAGTCGCTCTTGGCCCGAGAGGCCACCTGGGCCTGCACGGTTTGCACCTCCAGCTCGTCGCTGCGGGTCTTGAGCTCCAGGGTGCGGGCCTCCACCGTGGCAGCCAGTTGGCCGCCCATCCGGCGGTTTTTGACAAGCAAAACGGCCAGCAGCCCCATGACGGTGAGCAGCATCACCGAAAGGCCGACCAGATAGGGCACCTGGGCCCGGGCCAGCTTGCCCCGATAATCAAAGACCTTGCGGGTCCAATTATCGGCGATGCGTTCGGCGTCGATCAGACCCTGAGCTTTGTTCACAATGCTGCACAGCACAGCCTGATTGCTGTTGAAGCCGAAGTAGGATTCATAAAAGCGGTCAAAGCTCAGGTTTTCCTTGATGCCAGCTTGTTCCAGATAATTGGTGGCGCTCAGCAGCAGGTTGCGGGTCATCATCAACAGCTCGACCTCGCCGCGCGTCAGGGCGTCAAAGGCGGTTAGCTTGCCGTCATAGTAGGTGATATTGGGGTGGTTTGGGTACATTTCCAGGAAGACCTCGGCGTAGGCGGTGTCGGTGATGAGGCCGACGCTGGCGCTGGGCACCTGGCTCAGGTTGATGTCGGGGTACTCGGAGAGCGAGAGCAATGCGAAAAAGTCGTTCATGTAGGGGGAGTCTGTCCACAGGAAGCGGCCCTCTCGCGCGGGGGAGCGGATGAGCTCGGTGACCATGGCGGCCTGGCCGCGCTCTAGCATATCTATAATAGCGGGCCAATCGTCGGTGCGGGCGTTGACATAGCCGAAATGCATCCCCGAGACCTGGCTGATTTCGGCCAGCAGCTCAACGGCGATGCCCTGCCACTCATTTTCCTGGGTGTTGAAGAAGGAGTGGGGATAGTTGTCGTACTCTATCGCCACCGGAATGATGGCCGCCGGGTTCTGGTGCAGCAGCAGGTATTCGCTCTCCTCAGGGGTGAGCATGGCTTGGAGACACGAGCGCAGATACTGGTGGTTGCCCCGGTCGTGGAGCTGGTTCATGTAATAGCCGCCGCCGCTCTGCAGACATTTTTGCACCGAGGAGATGATGGGGGCCAGCGCGTCGGTGCAGGTGGCCAGGGCCACGGCGCTGTAGGGCAGGCCCGACAGGGTCTCAGCCGAGACATAGTCGCTCAGTACGGCCTCGGCGGTGCTCTCGCCGATGAAGGCGTCAATCTGCCCGGTACCCAGCCATAGCTGGGCTGTTTCGACATTGGGCACCGGCACCAGCTTGGCCTCGCTGCCCAGGCGGGCGGCAATACGCCCCTGCATGTCACGTCCGTCCAGGAAACCGTAAAGCGGCACCCGCCCGCTGGTGATGCTGCGGCTGCGGGCCATGGAGGAGCCGGTAAACAGACGCATGCCGCGCTCGACCACGGCGTCGGTCAGGAAAAAGGCGTCGTCCTCCCGCCGGCCCACCGGGATGTCCAGAGAGAAATCGTATGTCCCGGCCCGTAGGCCGGACAGCAGCTCATCCCAGGGGACAATCTCGGCCTCGATGGTGATGCCGAACAGCTGAGAGAGCCACTGGCACACCAGCACGGTAAAGCCCTGCATCTGGCCATTGCTGTCATAGAAGCACTCGGTGCCGGGGGAGACGACGCAGGTGAAAACCCGGCCCTCCAGGCGCAGGGCCTCGATGGCGGCGATTTCCTCCGGTGTGATGCCTGGAATCATGCGGAAATCGGTGACCGGTGTGTAATTTTCAGCGCGCTGAGGCGCGGATTCCTGGGCACAGCCGCCCACCAGAAGCAGGGCCATGGACAGGACGAGCAAAAGGGCGCAAACGCCCCGGCGGGGATGCAGCATGGTCATATCTCCTGGTGAAAGAATGATGGCACAGAGGGGATTGTAAAACGCCGCAAAAGGTGGTACACTGTAGGAGAGCGGGAGCCCAGCTGCTTGATATTTGACAAAAAACCAGAAGCTGGTTCTAGACCGTGCAGAAAGCCACTATATGTTATCTATGATATAAGAGCCGAGAGAGGTTGTCAATGAAAAGAATCGTCACTGTTGTGCTGGCACTCATGTTTCTTCTTGCGGGCGTGAGCTGCGGCGAGGAGAAGGGTGTTATCCAGGCCATCGAGAGCCGCGGTGTGGTGCGTATCGGCGTCAAAACCGATGTGCCCGGCTTTGGATACTATAACCCCGACACGGGGATCTATGAGGGCATGGAGATCGACTTGGCCCGGGCCGTGGCCAAGGCCCTCTTGGGCAGCGAGCAGGCCGTCGAGTTCTTCGGCGTCACGCCCCAAACCCGCGGCCCCATGCTGCAAAATGGCGAGATTGACTTGGTCATCGCCACCTTCACCATCACCGAGGAGCGGCTTAAGAGCTTCCGCTTCACCAACCCCTATTATCAGGATGAAATCGGCCTGCTTGTGCGGCGCGATTCGGGGATAGATTCCCTCTCGGGCCTGGGTGGCAAGACGGTGGGCGTCGGCCAGAGCAGCACGGCACAGAGCACCCTCCTGGCCGAGGCCGAGAGCATGGGCGTCGCCCTCTCCATGCTGGAGTTTCCCAGCTATCCCGAGCTCAAGGCCGCCCTTGTGGCCGGAAAAATCGATGCCTTTGCGGTGGATAAGTCGATTCTGTACGGCTATGTGGATGATATGACCGTCATTTTGGCGGAGGGCTTCAACCCACAGGATTATGGTATTGCCACCGCCCTGGAGAACACCCAGTTGGCCGTGGCCCTCAACGATCTGCTCTCAGCCATGACCCGGGATGGCCGCATGGCCGAGCTTATGGCCCGTTGGGGTCTCCAGTGAGCATGCCTCTGACAGCATAAAGCCCTCCCAACCGGGAGGGCTTTGGCGTTGAATTGCAAAAAGCGCCGGGCGGCCCTGCGTGGCCGCCCACCCACGATAATCACGCGATATAAGGGGAAGGATATCATGCAAACACTCCACATCATCGCCCGCCTGCAAACGCCCCTCACCGAAAAGTTCGGCCTGCCCCGCCAGAGCGGGCTGGTGGAGAGCCTGACGGCCACCGTCGTCTTCGAGCCTCCTTACCGCGACCCCCAGGCCCTGCGGGGGATCGAAGGCTTCTCCCACCTCTGGCTCATCTGGGGGTTTTCGGAGGCTGCGCGGGAGACCTGGTCGCCCACTGTGCGACCCCCGAGGCTGGGCGGCAACACCCGCATGGGCGTCTTCGCTACAAGAGCCCCCTACCGCCCCAATCCCATCGGCCTCTCGGCGGTGCGTCTGCTGGGCGTCGGGCACGACCCGCAGCTCGGCCCTACGCTGCAGGTGGCCGGAGCTGACTTGATGGACGGCACGCCCATCTACGACATCAAGCCATATCTGCCCTATACCGATTGCCGCGCGGACGCCTCCGGCGGCTTTGCCCCATCGGCCCCCGAGGCGCGCCTGGCGGTGGAAATCCCGCCCCGGCTGGAATCGGCGCTGCCCGAAAACCTTCGCGCCGCCCTGCGGGATGTCCTGGCCCTCGACCCCCGCCCGGCCTATCAGGATGACCCCAACCGTGTTTACGCCATGGCCTTTGGCGGCTTCACCGTCCGCTTTCGGGTGGCGGGGGAGCGCTGCACCGTGGCGGAAATTGAAGAAATCCTCTAGCGCAGAGCGGGAAAATGTATTACAATGTACCTTAATAAGCGCTGATTGATTGCAGGCCTTCGGAAACTCCGGGGTATTTTTGAAAAAAACACCCTGGAGAACCCCCAAAAACTTTTGGCAATTGTATGCCATACAATTGCAAGGGCAGCCATTCACCAACCATCGTGTGCAGCACGATGGTTATAAAGTTTTTGAAGATTTTTAAGAAACTTTTTTCAAAAAGTTTCTTAAATCGGATTTGGGGTGAAGCCCCAAGGTCTTATGTCAGAAGCTGCCTAACTACGATAAAACGGAGGCGAAACCCATGAAAAACCCCCTGCGTTGGGATCATCTGAGCTGGCCGCGCATCCAAGAGGCCGCCGCCCGCGACGCCATCGTCCTCATGCCCATCGGCTCGGTGGAGCAGCACGGCCCACATCTGCCCGTGGGCTGCGACTACATTTTGGCCCAAATCATGAGCGAGCGCATCGCCCGGGAGCTCGACGCCCGCGGCCAGGCCGTGCTGGTGGCCCCCACCTTCATGGCGGCCAACTCGGTGCACCATATGCGCTTTCCGGGCACCATCACCTTGAAGCCGACCACCTTCATCCAGGTGCTCACCGAGCAGCTCGAGTGCATCGCGGCCCACGGCTTTCGGAAAATTGTTCTCATCAACGGCCACGGCGGCAACACGGCGCCCATCGGGGCCGCGCTGGTCACCATCAATGGCACTTTGGGTTTCCCGGTTTATACGCTGGGTTACTGGGCCGGGTGCGACGCCATCCAGGCCGAGGTGCTCGAGAGCCAGAGCGGCATGATTCACGCCTGCGAGTCGGAGACCTCTATGATGCTGGCCCTGTGGGAAGCCCTCGTGGAGCCTTGCTACACCGAGACCAGCGGCCCCATGGGCCACCCCACCAAGGCCGAGAACACGGGCCACATCTCCACCTTCCGGCGCATGGAGGAGATGACCGAAAACGGCGTCATGGGCAACAGCTACAAGGCAACCGCGGCCAAGGGCGAGCGTATGGCTGAGGCCATGGTGCAGTCGGTGGCCGACATCATCACAAGCGGCCTCTGGCCGAGCAAATAGAGGGGGATTTAGCATGAAAACACTCATCGACACCCTGCGCCCGCATATATCAAGCGAGGCCATGCTGGATACGGCGGCCGAGGTCTCCAAGCACCATCGCATCCAGGCCTCCCCGGGCTTCCGGGATTCGGCCATGTATTGCATCGAGCGCCTGCGCGGCTACGGCATCGAGGCGCGGCTGCTTCAATATCCCGCCGACGGCATCCACCGGGTGAGCACCGACCGGACACTGAAGGAGTGGGTCATGGTGGCCGGCGGCTGCGAAATCGACGGCTTTGGCCAAATTGCCGACTATGAGAAGGAGGCCCTCTCCATCATCGTGCGCAGCACGGTCTGCGACTTCCGGAAGGATGGCCTTGAGGTTGTTTACTTAGACAAGAGCGACGATGAGGCCGACTACGCGGGCCTCGACCTCACGGGCAAGCTGGCCTTCGTCCGGGGTAACATCAACAACTTTGCCTGGGTGTGCCAGAAGCGTGGCGGCGCGGGCCTCATCACTGATTTTGTGCTGCACCCCGACACCCAGCAGGATATCTTGCGCTACACCTCCTACTGGTGGCAGGAGGAACCGGACGAGCTCCGCTATTTCGGCTTCTGCCTCTCCCCCAAGCAGGGCAAGGCATTGGCCGAGCATCTGCTGCGCGCCCGCGAGACCCAAACGCCGGTCATCGCCCGTGGTTTCGTAGAGGCCAGCTTTGTGGACGGCTTCCTCGATGTGGTCGAGGCATTCCTCCCCGGAGAGACGGCGGAAGAGGTGCTGGTCACCTCCCATCTGTGCCACCCCAAAGCTTCGAGCAACGACAACGCCAGCGGCGTCGCCGCCTGCATCGAGGGCATGCGCGTCCTCAAGGCCGCCGTGGAAAAAGGCGAGCTTCCCGCCCTCAAGCGCGGCGTGCGCCTGTTGCTGGTGCCCGAGATGAGCGGTACGGCGGCCTGGCTGCGCAGCCTCCCGGAGGGCGAGACCAAGCGCTACATCGCCGCCATCAACCTGGACATGGTGGGCGGCAAGCAAACGACCGGCTACGGCCCGCTGGTCATCACCAGCCTGCCGCGCAGCACCCCCAGCTTTACCGAATACGCCGCCATGGCGGCGCTGGAATCGGCTGTCATCGGCTATGTGGGGCACAATCCCCACCAGCCTCTGCCCGCGCTGAGCTACGCCATCGCCGGCTTTGACGGCGGCAGCGACCATTATATTTTGAGTGACCCCACCGTGGGCATCCCGTGCACCATGCTGGGCCAGTGGCCCGACGCCAACTATCACACCAGCGGCGATACCATGGACAAGCTGTCGCCCGAAACTCTCACCGCCTCGTGTGCCACCATGGCCGGGTTCTGCGCCCTGATGGCGGGCCTCACCGCCGAGGGGCTGCCCGCCCTCTTCAATCGAGGCAAGGTGCGCTTCGCGGAGGAGTTGGCGCTTTTCTGCCGCCGGGAGGTGGGTGACATGGCCTTCGGCCATCTGCTCCACTGCTATCAGGATGCCTTCCGGGATGCCGCGCGGCTCTTCCCCGGGGATGCCGGGGTTCAGGCCCTCATCGACGATGGGTGCGATGGTTTGGAGCAGATTTTCGGCGGATTCCGGGGCTTTGAGTACAGCTTTTTCTTCCAATCCAAGGATACCCGCATCCCGGTGCGCCACTGGAGCCAGCCCATCCATAACATCGACCTGGCCGCCCGGGCAGCGGGCAAGCGCGAGGCCCTCGAGGCCTATGAAAAAGGCCCCCGCAAGGCCTTCTCGGACGCCTATATGAGCGAGTGTCTGTGCTATTATTACATGGACGGCGAGCGCTCGGTGGGCGAAATTCTGGCCCGCACGGCCATCGACCGCAACGAGGATGCCCTGCCCCTCAAGGATTTCATCGATTTGCTGGCCGAGCTCGGGCTGGTCACCTTTAAGTAGCCTATGGCCATGGAAATCACAGGCCGGGGCATTGCCCTGCGGGATTTTACCCTGGGAGACCTGCCGGCCCGGATGCGCTGGGAGACGCGTGAAACCGAGTGGCAGCAGTGGGATGCCCCCTGGGAGCGTGCGGGCCTCGATGAGGCCGCTCGGGCCATCCGTCTGGAGGCCCTGCGGGCCCGCCT
>JGI994J12354_10003725_pt1 | contig 14077 bp, 14 predicted proteins | sample IntmicLarv3ML3BL_FD_12354 | JGI IMG/M metagenome (IMG submission 12354)
TTGACGCAAGAGGTTTTTACCTGACTGAACTTAGCTAGTAAACCCCAAAGACTGTAAGCCTATGCGTTAGCTACTCTAAACCAGAATCAAACCAGATGTCCCGAATTGCGAAAACGATTGCGCTATGAAACGGCAAGTCGTTTCATGTTAGCCTGTTTTCGAATCGGGACATAAAAAAAGCGTAAAGTCTACACAGCCAAAATCGGCACGGCTATGCACCGCACCACCATTAGGGTATACGGAGCCAATTCTTCTGATCCAGTTAACCCACCGCAGAAAAATGTCTTGACTGCTTAAATCCGGTTCTTTTCGTTCGTAACTTTTAGCAATTGCTTAATCGTAGGCTTTCCACTATCTGCTATGTAATTATTTTCAGAACTTGGGACAAAGCAATTTAGGGGCTACAAGCCAGCAAGGTTGACGCAAGAGGTTTTTACCTGACTGAACTTAGCTAGTAAACCCCAAAGACTGTAAGCCTATGCGTTAGCTACTCTAAACCAGAATCAAACCAGATGTCCCGAACTCAGGAAATGATTGCTTTGACGAAGCGACCAGTCATAAGTGCAAAGACAAAAATATAAATTCTGATTTTAAGCGAATCAATCATAATTTCTTGAAGTAAAGTAGACTCAAAGCATCTCGGCCAAGCCTGTTTGGATTGACTGCCACCTTCCTCGAAGCGAATGCGACACAGGGAGGTGAGCAGGAGACCCGTCGACCTCTTGGCGATTAGTGAACGTAAGTGAAACTAGAGCCTAGCGAAGCCGGAATCTAAATATTTCCAACACGCTGGCAAGCGGTTGAGATGAAGCACAAGGCAAATTGCGGTGACGTGTACGGCTTGTACACGAGCTGCAATTTAACACTGTGGTTCGACCAACTGCACCGCCAGGTCGCTTATTTCTTTTGACTGAGCCAGTCCACCGCAGAAAGAGCCGCTACATTACCTTCGCCAACCGCTCTGGGAAGTTGCCAAGGTTTTCCGGTGCAATCGCCGGCGGCGAATACTCCGGGAATATTGGTTTTTTGCTGAAGGTCTGTGATAATAGAGCCTTCCTCTACCGTAAGCCCATGGAGGAAAGAATCTAGCCGAGTCGCTTCCCGAAGAATAAAGACGCCACTTACGGAAATGGTTCTAGATTCAGCACTTTTATCAGCCACGACTACACCGCTGACTTGCTCATCGCCGCAAATTTCTTTGGGGACTTGCTCTTTCGGATAGACTTTGATATTTTCCCGAGTAAATTCGTGGGTGCTTGGGTAAAGCGGAAAATAGTGGACGGTTTTGCAGACTTCCGCTAGAAATTCCACCTCGTGGGGCGCATCGGCAGCAAGACCAAATACCGCTACTTCTTGATCTCTATAAATCATACCGTCGCAGGTCGCGCAATAGCTGACCCCACGGCCTAAATATGCCTCTTCGCCCGGATAAAGACTGACCGGTGCAGTACCGGTTGCGATAATCACCGATTGAGCAGAGTAAAAATTCCCTTGGGTCGTAGAGATCATCAAAGTTTCTCCCGGATAGACCGCCTGCACTTTTTCCATTACAAATTCCGCTCCCATATCTTTTGCCTGCTCCACAAAGGTATCCATGATTTCCTTGCCGGAGGCCTTCGGCATCCCCGGATAATTGGAAATCAGATGGGATTTTCTAAGCTTTTCCGCAAAACCATAAGCCTCAAAAACAGCGACTTTTTTATTTCGTACCCGCGCGGTCATCGCCGCCGAAAGACCGGCCGGACCACCGCCAATAATTGCAATTTCAAATTGTTCATTCATACTATCACCTCTGCTTTTATTATACCTTATCGAAGCTAAATTGTGTTAATTAAAGTCAAATAATTATTTTCTGTTGCGAATCGCTTTCATTTCTTAGGATTGACAATGAATTTACTTTAGAGTAAGATAACTAAGTAATTGGCAAGAGGGAGTAGCTCTTGTGATAGGGTCAACACACTGGCTTCGAGCCTGGTCCTATCGATCGAAATTTCGATTAGCGAGACTTTTGGCAGACTTTGAATGAGTCTGTCCAAAAGTCTTTTTTTATTCCCTCTTAGCTTTAAAAAGAAAGGATTTTGCACTTATGGATATCTTTTTCTCATCAACACTGGCGGTTCTCATCGCTGAAATGGGCGATAAAACTCAGCTTCTCGGTATGGCTTTTGCCACAATCTTCTCTTGGCGCAGCGTTCTTGCAGGAGTCTTTGTTGCGACCATAGCCAACCATTGCTTTGCAGTCTGGATTGGTCAGCTTCTCAGCGGCTGGATTACTCCGGATATTCTCCAACTCTCTTCAGCCGGACTCTTTATCTTCTTCGGACTTTGGACTCTCTGGGGCGATAGCCTAGATAGTGAAGCCCTTACCAAATCCGGTCGTGGCCCATTTCTCACGGTAGCCATTGCCTTTTTCTTCGCTGAAATGGGTGACAAAACTCAAATCTTGACTTTAGTCCTCGCCACCGAACACCAATCCTTCCTACCGGTCTGGGCGGGCAGTACCGCGGGCATGATGATTTCCAATGGCATCGGCATTCTGATTGGCGTTGTGCTCGGCAAAAAAATCCCGGCTCGTACTGTACAATGGTGCTCCGCAGCCCTTTTCATCAGCTTTGGAGTCTATACTCTTTGGGGGCGACTGCCTCAAGAATACCTGACTTTGCCTTGGATTTGCGGATTTTTTGCTTTCCTCTCCGCCGCCATCTATATCGCTTGGCAAGAGGGGCAAAAAAAATCTATTGATCCTTTAGAAGAACTCGCCTCAACTCCAACGGTTGAAGAAGAAATTTAATCTCTCAATCTTATAACAAAAAAAGGCTTTTACCTTAAAGGTAAAAGCCTTTTTATCTATCCCAATTCACAGCTTGCGGCACTTTCGCCGGCCGTCCAGCCCGTAGAAAATGCGGCTTGCAAATTATAGCCACCGGTCCAACCCGCCAGATTGAGAATCTCGCCGGCCAAAAATAAACCCGACACTTTTTTCGATTCCATCGTCTGAGGAGACACCTCTTTGAGATCCACTCCACCGGCGGTCACAATCGCCTCAGCAATCGGCCGCTGCTCGGTAATTGTCAGCTCCAGACCTTTAAGTAGCTCCAATACTTTAAGCCTTTCAGCTCTGGTAATCTGGTGCATCGGTTTTTCCGGGTCAAGGCCTGCCAATTTAATAATGAGCGGAATCAATTTTTGGGGCAATAAATCGTCCAACCCATTTTGTACTTTCTTTCGGGAATATTTGTCAAAATCCCGCTGAAGTCGCTCATCAAGCTGCTCTTCTGAAAGCGCCGGTTTTAAATCAATTTTCAAGGTTACCGGACTCCCTTTTGCCAAAATCTCACCGGCAAGCCCGCTCAACGTCAGGATAATCGGCCCGGACACTCCAAAATGAGTAAACAGCATCTCCCCAAAATCTGAATCTTTCTCCTTCGCTCCTTGAAAAAGCCGACACCTTACATTACGAAGTGACAGTCCCTGAAGCTCCGAGACCCACTCTTCTTTCGCAACCAAAGGAACCAGCGCCCCCCGCAACGGCTTAATCGTATGACCCAATTTTTCGACCCATTTATGACCCTCTCCACTAGAGCCGGTACCCGGATAAGAAACTCCACCGGTCGCGATGATTACTTTCTCCGTTTCAATTTCCTCGCCTCGGCGAGAACGAATCAAAAAACCGCCTTCTTTGTGAATAATCTCTCGAACCGGCCAATCAGTCCAAATCTCAGCGCCCTTTTTCTTCCCTTGGGCGACCAGTAAATCTCGCACCTCACGAGCCGATTGACTCTCCGGGAAAACCCGCTGACCCCGCTCCACCACAGTCGGACAGCCCCAACTGCCGAAAAAAGTTCTGAGTTTTTCATTATCCAGCTTTTCCCAAGCACTATAAAGGAAGCGTCCATCCCTGCCGAAAGCCTTTAGAAAATCCTCTCGACTGCAGTCATTCGTGATATTACAGCGCCCTTTTCCGGAAATCAAAATTTTTCGACCCAAGTCCCGCATTTTTTCAACCACCAAGACCGATGCACCCAATTCAGCGGCTCGAATCGCCGCCATCAAGCCTGCCGCCCCGCCGCCGATAATTACGATTTCCTTTTTAGAAGCCATCCAATGCCTGCTCAAACATATCAATCAGCCGCGGATGGCCTTTTACCAAATAAACCTCTCCCGCTGCCTCATGGTAGACCTCCACTCCATCGCCGGCCTTTTCAAAAAGAAGCCCTTCAATTAAATAGCTATCCAGAAGCCGTGGCAGACCGCTCGCTGTCTTAGCCGCATAGAGCATCGTATCCGGCACCCAAACTTTGCGTTCTTCCTGAGTCGCAGTCTCAATGGTCAACTCCCAGCCACCGGGAATCGGCGGCAACTGCTGAGCCGCAACCAGATACCCTTGTCCATAGCCAAAAAATCGGCCTTGTCCCTCACTCCAACGCACTCGCCCCACCGGATAGCCTTTTTCTCCGGCAAAGCCCTTCAAAAAAGCGGGAATCTCATTTTTATGGGTTGTGCTATTGATGGTTTCCTTCAAAATTACTTCTACGCTCATATTCTTCCTCTCCTTATTTTATAATTCGACGAGCCCCCACATAGCGCGGTGCCCAATAGATTTCATCAAGACTACTAATCATCACGCCCCTACTGGATGAGGCATGAATAAATTGACCGCTTCCCAGGTAAATTCCATTATGAGAAGGCCCCGGTTCATAAGTCTCAAAAAAGACGATATCTCCCTGCCTAAGCCCTGCCCTACCGACCGACTGACCGCTCCCATACTGTTCATCCGCCATCCGAGGCAATGAATAGCCACTTTGATTGAACACATACTGGATATAGCCGGAGCAATCAAAGCCACTTGGCAAATCGCCGCCCCATACATAAGGAGTACCAATATGGCGCCGAGCTTCTTGAGCCACTCGCTGAGCCCTGATCGCTGCTGCGTCGGTCTGTCCTGCCGGCACTGGCCCGCCTCGCCCCCAAAGAGCTTCCCAAGTCGCCTTATCTACCACTCCGGTCTCCGCCATCTTGCGGTCTTTTTGAAAAGCCTTGATCGCCCGCTCAGTCTCAAAGCCAAATTCCTCATCCACCCACTTCACGTTATAACCCATCGCGACCAATTGCCCCTCAAGGTCTTTGATGCGCGGATCTTTATCCCAGACCCGAAAGGCTTCATTTGCCGCAAATTCATCGCCGGCTTTACCGGTCTTCTTCGCCGCATTTTCCAGCCTTTCAAAAGTCCGCTGATCCACTACACCGGTAGAAGGCAGATTTTCCGCTACCTGAAAAGCCTTAACCGCTCGCATCGTCTCATAGCCATATTCTTCATCAATCCAGCGAATCTCATAGCCCAGCCCGCTGAGCATCTCTTCGATCGGTCTGACCTGTGCATCCACATCCCGCACCTTCAAGGGAAGAGCCGCCGAAACAGTCAGCGGAAATACGCACACCAATCCCGCAATCAACAGGATCTTCCATTTTTTCCCCTTCATAATTCCCGATTCCTTTCAGTCTTACTCTAAGCAAAGGGATTAACTGGAACGAATCAACGAGATCAACTCCCGAAGTAATTCGGTCAGGAAAGGAATATTCGCCGCAATAATCTGGCGAACAAAGCCAATCAAGAGTGCCAAAATTACTGTCGTACCGATTGCAAATCCCAGACCTCTAGCCGCACCAATCAGAAGATTATTCAAAATCAGCTTCCAAGGTCTCTCAAAGGATTCCACATAATCAGCAATCCGCATCGTCTCCAAACGAGTTGCAATCCGCTCCAAACTCGTCTGCAACTGCCTCAGTTGCTTCGCCCGCTGCCTATTCTCCTCCGTCAATTCCTTCCATAGAGCAAGCTCCTTCTTCGGATCTGTCTCCATCGAACCACCTCCGCCACTCAGCTTCTTTTTAATAAAAAGTAAATTCACCCTTTATTTTACCACAAAATGACACCTTTGACCTTGACAGCCTTCAAATCCTTCTCCATACTGAAAAAAAGTATCAATAAAAAGGAGTTGTCTGACCTACAATGATCGAGGGCATTATTCGCTGGGTGGAAGCTGGAGATATCTGGGTTCTTGTTTTCATCAGCTTTATCGAGTCTTTTATTTCCCCCATACTGCCGGACATCCTTCTGATTCCCTTATCCATCGCCCATCCGGAAAGAGCCATCGAATTTGCTTTGATTTGCATCGGCAGCAATATCCTTGGCGGCTACGTCGGCTATGGCATTGGTTACTGGGTCGGGCCACCGGCAATGAATCGCTTCGTTCCGGAGAAACATCAAATTACCCTGAAAAACCTCGCCCTCAAGCGAGGCACTTGGGCAATCTTCATCGCTTCGATTTTGCCAATTCCCTTCAAAATCGTCTCCATCTCTGCCGGAGTCATGCGTATCCCTTTGCTCACATTTACCTTGGCGGCCATACTAGGGCGAACCAAACGCTTCCTTCCCATCGGCATCATTCTCTACTTCTATGGCCCTGAGATTCTCCGGATCTGGGCATCCTACACCGCCGAAATCGCTTGGACTCTCGCCATATTCGCAGTACTCTGTTTCGCCGCCTATTACTACTACTCTCGTCGCAAAAAGTAAATATCTCTTCTTAATATATAGGAAAAGAGTAGCAAAAATGCTACTCTTTTTTGTCTTTTATTCGACTTTTTAATTAACTGTTACACCTAAATAATTTTTCATCTAGTACCTAAGCTGCATTGGGCATGACTCCAACAACATACTTCGCCCAAAGACGAAGCTATACTTTTTTGAAAGTTAGGTAAACTTCCCCATTTACACAGTCCTCAATAATGGTTTCAAATTCCGGCTCAAAAACTCCGAAGAAGCCGCGAGCCCATTCGGTATACATCTTTTCCATTTTAGCCGAATCAATATGAAGGCGCTCCCAAGTTTTTCGCTGCGGGAAAAAATGCTTTTTCCAACGATAGATTTTCTCATTCCGTTCGATGACCTCATCTACATTATCACAGGGCATTCCATTCAGCAAATATTTATATAGCGAATAATAAAGCTCTTCCGGCGAGCTGATTTGACCGATTTCCCCTTTTTCTTGAAGCCCAATCCGCTGACCATCCTGAAAATAGACCTCTTCGCCCAATTTGAAAGCCTCTTCGCCGACCCGCTCCGCCAAATACATCACAAAAGCAGCTTCCCGGCTTTCCACCAAAGTCAGGCGGCGCAAAAGCCAGCCATGAATATCTTGGGTATCAATCACATCAGCCAACGGAATATCCGGCGAAAGCGGCTTGCCATATTCTTCCCATGCCATCCACTGGGCTTCCTCGGCGGCGCTTCCCCACCGATTGATCGCCTCAATAATCATCACTTTAATTCGAGCATTAACAATATGCATTTTCCAAAACAGTTGTTCATGAATCGGGGCTAATTGTGCACTCATATTTTTTCTCTCCTATCTTTTAAATAAATCCTCATAATAACATTAATTTTTTCGTGAAATTTTTAACATTCAGAAATTAATAAAATAGCGAGCAATCTCAGATCGTAGCACATTGGCCAGGCTCTGGTCTTATTTTCAGCTCGCCATTTATTTAAACACTCGCACTATTTACCCTGCTAGATTAAATGATTTATTTAGTGCTTCTAAAATTAATTTTATCTCCAACCCATGTATCCTGCAAGCCTTATCTAGCGGCTCATTGCCTGCTGCATTGCAGCCGGAACATCCCATACCAAAGGAGCGAAAAATCTCCAAAGTGTGAGGATACTCCCGAATAATATCTCCCACAATGCTCTCGCCGGTCAGAGGGATCTTGACTTTGGGTAGCTCCGCCACCAGAGCCTTTATAGGTATTTCTACCGACCCCAAGGATTTTCCTTCTTCTACCGACTTCACCGGTACAAAAGCCTCACCCTTAAATTCAGTCATAATGCTTGCTTGAAATACCGGAAAACTTACCCGATCAATCAAATCGCCAAGCCTTTCGAGTTGGGAATTCTTCTTAAAATAATTGACTACAATATCAACTATTCTCAACAATTCTTCTTCATTGAGTCCTTCTACCAACAAATCGCCAATCCGAGGTCTACCGCCGGCACTACCGCCTACATAAAGCGACCAGCCTTCATTTTGACCGACCAAACCAATGTCTTTCAGCATGGATTCGCCGCAAGAATTCGGACAACCGGAAACTCCTATTTTCATTTTTTTCGGAAGCTCCATGCCGAGATAACGTTTATCCAGTATCATACCGATTTTCACGCTATCTTGATGGCCTCTTTTACAAAAAGTCGTGCCCGGACAAATCTTTACGCTCCGCACACTACTTGAAGAGGTAAAGGCCGGCTTCATGCCGAGATCTTGCCAGACCGCCTCCACCTGCCCCTCTTTAAGACCAATCAGCATCATCCGCTGAGCAGAAGTTAATTTCATCGTCAGTCCATATTTCTCCGCAGTATCCGCAAAAATACGCAACTGCTTCGGACTGATAAACCCGGCAGGCAGTCCGGGGGTGATTGCAAAAGTCTTTTTTCCATTGCGAATCTTTTGAAGATTTGCCCCTTCTAAATTACCCATATTTTTCTCCTTATCCTCTGTTACCAGTATAACAGATAGCAAATGACTTTACTCTTTCTTTTAATTAGTAAGTATTTCTTTCTTCGCCATGGCTCTATTATAATTAAAACGAGCATTAAAAACTGTGACATAAGTCACAAATTCGGGAATTTTTTTACGGAGCCGCAGCCATAGCCCTATAACTTTGTTTCATTCTGAAATATTTTGGACACCTTTCCCGATTTATTAAATTCATCTCAAAATCTCAACATTTTCAAATTTTAAAAGGTTTTCTTTTTCCTTGACAGCAACAGCTTTGATTCCCTAAACTAAATAAAGTAAATAATTATTAACTTTGAAACGGAGGACATTATGGGAAATACAGGGTTACTTTTGATTCGGCTGGCTTTTGGAATTTATTCAGCTTACTATGGTTTGCCGAAACTTCTTTCCGGACTTTCCGGCTGGGAAAGTCTAGGCGGCTGGGTCGCGCCTTTGGGAATTACTTTTTTGCCGGTGCTTTGGGGCTTTTTGCTGGCAGCGATTGAGTTTATCGGTGGAGTGTGCTTTGCTCTGGGAATTTTCTTCCGGGGTGCATCATTTTCATTATTCCTCCGATCTTTTGTTTATGTTCTAATTGCTTTTTTAGCAGGTTCCGGCTTGGAAGGATTTTTTTCACCGCTTCTGCACGGAGCTGTTTATCTGGGACTTTTCCTGACTGGCGAGGGATATTACGGGATTTCCCGAATAATTCGTTAAAATTTTTAAAATCTCTGTAAAATTTTTCCTATTTTTTGCAGGGATTTTTCTTTTTATCTGGAATTTACCGAAGTGGGTATGTGTGCCCAAAATTTTCTAACTTTCATAAATGGTTCCATTCCATATCTATTTTGAGGAGGTATTCATTAATGAAATCAAGTAAAAAATGGTTAGCCTTAGTCTTAGCAGGTACTTTAGCACTGGGAATCGCCGGTTGTGGCGGAGACACTAAAAAAGACAAACAAGAAATTACTGTCTATGCAGGAATGCTCGAAGAGTACATGAAACAAGGAGCTCAGGAATTTGAAAAAGAAACCGGCATCAAAGTAAACGCAGTTCGTATGAGCTCCGGTGAAGTCGTCAACAAATTACGAGCTGAGAAAAACAATCCTCAGGCAGCAGTTTGGTGGGGCGGTCCGGCAGACGGCTATATCCAAGCGAAAGAAGAAGGACTTTTGGAGCAATATGCTTCTCCATCAGCCAAAATCATTCCGGATCAATTCAAAGATACTGATGGCTACTGGACAGGTATCTATATCGGCTATCTCGGATTTGCTTCCAATAAAAAATTACTCGATGAAAAAGGTGTTCCTGTGCCCCAAAGCTGGCAAGATCTCTTAGATCCACGGCTTCAAGGTCAAGTAAGTGCTGCAAATCCCGGTTCTTCCGGTACTGCATACACCACATTGGCGACTGTAGTCCAATTGATGGGCGAAGAGCAAGGTCTTCAATACATGAAAGATTTGGATGGACAAATCCGTAGTTATCAAAAATCCGGCACAGCTCCGGCTCGGATGGCAGGTCAAGGGGAAGCTATCGTTGGAATTACCTTCATGCATGATGCAATCGTTTACCGTGAGCAAGGCATGGTCGATCTCGTAGTTAGCGCACCAAAAGAAGGTACTGGCTATGAAATCGGTGGTGTTGCTTTAATTAAAGGCGGCCCAAACCAAGAAGCCGCTAAAAAATTCATCGACTGGGCAATCTCCAAAAATGGACAAGAAATCGGACAAAAAACCGGCTCCTATCAATTCTTAACCAACCCTGAAGCTTCTCAACCCGCACAAGCCGATGAGCTCAAAGATACCGTGCTTATCAGCTACGACTTTGCTTGGGCTGGCAAAACCAAACAAGACCTGATTGAAAAATGGAGTAAAGCCACAGGAAAATAATTCCGGCAAAATCCTAAAAGCTACAGGTAGGTTTTAGCAGACCTCCTGTAGCTTTTTCTCCTTTTAAAGAACTTAATAGTAAGGAGTCTAGACCATGAACCGTTTTCAAGTCACGGTGGATGAGCTCAAGAAAATTCTTCGAGACCCCATCCTTGTCACCACGATTATCTTTGTGATGATTGCCCTTATTTTATTTATCCTCTGGCCTTTATATGCGGTCTTACACGGAAGCTTTATTTCTGAATCCGGCAATTTTACTCTGAAATACCTCTTTGATGCTCTCTCCAGTCAGAGAAATTTGAAAATCCTCTGGCAAACCCTCTTGCTCGGTGTAATAGTCAGCACATTTGCGACCGCCATTGGCTTTCTCTTTGCCTATACAGATGCTTTCATCCGCTTTCCTTGTAAAAAGATATTCGGCGCCATTGCCCTGATGCCGATTGTCTCGCCGCCTTTTGCGCTGGCGATGTCTTTTGTGATGCTGTTTGGCCAGCAGGGATTTGTTACCAAGACTCTTTTAGGGCTCAAAGAATTCAATGCTTACGGAGCGACAAGCCTCGGGATTGTGCAAGTTTTGACATTTTTCCCGATTGCCTATCTTCTCCTCGCCGGACTTCTCCGGCAAATTGATCCAGCCTATGAAGAAGCCGCTAAAAATCTTGGTGCCAGTCGCTGGCAGGTATTCCGCACGGTGATTCTGCCGCTTCTTTTACCGGGGATTGCAAATTCCTTTTTGCTAATCTTTATTCAGGTAGTCGCCGACTTCGGAAATGCAATGGTCATCGCCGGGGACTTTACTACCCTGGCGGCACAAGTCTATATGCAGGCCATCGGCAACTACGACATCAAGGGTGGCTTTTCGCTGGCCTCGGTGCTTTTAACAATCTCAATTATCATGTTTATCATTCAAAAATACTGGCTCGCCGGACGCTCTTTTGTTACGGTCACCGGCAAGCCTTCCAGAGTACGGGATCTTCAAGCCGACCGGCTGATTCAGCTCTCCATCGGTATTCCCTGTCTTCTCGTCAGCCTTTTCGTCATCATCCTCTATGGACTGATTCCTTACGGCTCTTTAGTAAAACTCTGGGGTATTGACTATACCTTTACTTTTGACCACTATCTCTTTATTTTTGACGGTGGACTCAAACCGCTCATTGATACTACAATTCTGTCGCTGATTGCGATGCCGATTACCGGTATTCTCGGTATCATCATCGCCTTTTTGATAGTTCGGAAAAAATTCCCCGGCCGAGGCTTCATTGAGTTTACCTCGATGCTCTCCCTCGCCATTCCCGGTACAGTTATCGGCCTGGGTTATCTTTATGCCTACAATGACCAGCCTCTTGCCCTCACCGGCACCGGCTTCATCATCCTGATTGCCTTTATCTTCCGAAGTATGCCGGTAGGTATTCGCGCCGGGGTCGCCTCGCTTCAGCAAATTGACCCGGCCATTGAAGAAGCAGCGCAAGATATGGGTGCCGGCTCCATCAAAGTCTTTACCTCGGTCATTCTCCCCCTGATCAAATCAGCATTTTTCAGCGGTCTAGTCTACAGCTTTGTCCGAAGCATGACCGCCATCAGCGCCGTCATCTTCCTGACTTCTGCAAGATACGACCTCTTAACCACAGCAATTTACAGCCGGGTGGATATGGGGCGCTACGGCGTTGCCGCCGCTTACTCGACATTGCTGATTATCATTGTCCTTTTGGTCAGTGAAATCTTAAAATATCTGATGCGCCGCATCGGTGCCGACTTCTCGGAAAATCACGGCGGCTAAAAGGAGGAAAATACTGTGACCTTTACAACTACCGAACCGGTATCAGTCAAAATTCAAAATCTCACAAAACTCTACCTCAGCAGCGGTAAGCAAATTACCGCCGTAGATAATGTCTCTCTGGATATCGAAGCCGGAGAATTCGTCACCCTCCTCGGCCCTTCCGGTTGCGGAAAAACCACGATTCTTCGAATGGTTGCCGGCTTTGAAGTACCCAGCGGCGGCGACATTTTCATCGGCGACACTCGGGTCAATTCCATCACCCCGGACAAGCGGGACACTGCCATGGTATTCCAAAGCTATGCACTTTTCCCGCACCTCAATGTATTCGACAACATTTCCTATGGCCTGAAACTCCGCAAGCGACCGACTGAAGAAATCCGCACAGATGTCATGGACATCCTGCACCTGGTCGGCCTCGAAGGCCTGGAAAACCGACAGCCCAATCAGCTCTCCGGTGGGCAACAGCAACGGGTCGCTCTGGCAAGAGCTCTCATCATGAAGCCATCAGTACTTCTCTTTGATGAGCCACTTTCCAATCTGGACGCTAAGCTCCGAATCTCGATGCGCCGAGAAATTCGCCGTATTCAAAAGGAATTCGGCATCACCAGCCTTTATGTTACTCACGATCAGGCGGAAGCGATGTCCATGTCAGATCGGGTCATTATCTTAAAAGGCGGCATCTTGCAGCAAGTCGGCTCCCCATGGGATATCTACTTGCACCCCAATAACCGCTTCGTGGCGGATTTCATTGGGCTTGCCAACTTAATTCCGGTGGAAATGCTCAATTACTGTGGCGAAAGAGCCACCGTAAGGCTCGCCGGCGCTGAGCTTACCGTACCGGTTTCCCGCACCTGCGAAGCCACTTCCGGCGCAGTCAGCCTGGTCATTCGCCCGGAAACTGTTGCCCTTTCCCCAACCGGACAAATCTCCGGCATCGTTGAAAGCTCCGTCTTTATGGGAGCTTATCAGGATTACCACATCCGACTTGAAGATACTCTTCTCCAAGTCATCGACTACAACCCGGCAGGAAAACAAATCTTCCAAGCCGGCGAAACCGTCGGACTTACCCTCAATCCGGAAGTCCTGCAACTGGTCGATCGGTAATCCATTACAAAATAAAAAAGGCCTCCAACCGCTCATAACGGGCGGCCGGAGGTTTTTGTTTTGTCTGTCTTATTGTAATTATTTCATGATACTCAGGCGAATTTACTGCTAAGAGCATCGCCTCTTGAGTGTTGCCGCCATCCATTCGGGTATAAAACCCCTACCTTCCTTCCGAATTAAGCCACTGTTTAAGCCTTGGCAATACTGCGGCGGCAGCCACGGAAACAAGACAGCCCTTAACCAAATTAAAAGGTATAATTCCCCAGAGAATCAGACTTCTAAGGTCTATAATGTGAGGGTTTGCCGCATGGCCAAGACTGACCAACGTCTCAATCGGTATACCCAGCGCCCAAGCATATAGGGGAATCAGAACGAAAAAATTCATAAATCCGGCGCAAATTGCCATGACAAGTACCCCAACCATCAAGCTAAACCATATGCCCAAGCCCCAGCGCAATCCCCAGTAAGCCCCCAATACTAAAGAGCTACCAATGATAAAATTCGCCATTTCGCCAATCCCAAAAGTGCGGGTTGACATCAAATGCACAATATTTTTAATTCCCTCAATCGCCACAGCCCCTAAAGGCCCAACTGTAAAAAGCCCAACCAAAGCCGGCAACTCCGCTAAATCAAGCCGTAAAAAATCCGGCACAAAAGGTAACGGGATACTGAAAAACATCAACACCGCCGAAAGAGCCCCCAAAACGCCGACTTGAGTCAGCCAACGAGTTCGATTCATGCCGAATCCTCCC
>JGI994J12354_10003726_pt1 | contig 14073 bp, 9 predicted proteins | sample IntmicLarv3ML3BL_FD_12354 | JGI IMG/M metagenome (IMG submission 12354)
GTGGCAATTCCGTCCAATATTCGGCTACGGCTATACCTGCTCTGTCCATTTTCAACATTTCTACTTTTTTTCGATTTGCCGATGCACAAAGGATAATACCTATTGGAGTTTCTTCGCCCTCCAGTCTTTCATATTCGTCAAGCCATGCCAAATAAAGCTCCATTTGCCCTTTATAAGCCGCTTTAAATTTTCCAAGTTTTAACTCGACGGCTACAAGTCGTTTTAAAATCCGATTATAAAATAATAAATCCAAAATTATATCCTCGCCATCAATAACCATGCGCTTTTGACTTTCAACAAAAGTAAATCCGCGTCCGAATTCAAGAATAAATTTTTGAATATCTGAGAGAATTGCTTTTTCTAAATCGGCTTCAAGATAACTGTCTTTTAAATTAAGAATATCTAATAAATACGGGTCTTTAAATGCGTTGAAAGGCACGGAAGATTGTTCGGTTAAAGCTGAATTTGCAATTTCGCGGCGTTCATAAGCCTTGCGGGATATTTGGCGACGGAGTTCGCGAACCCCAAAGCGTCTGTTTAAAACATCTTGCGCGTAATATAGCCTCGCTTCATCAGATTTTAATGGCAGAAGCTCGATAATGTGAGACCAAGTTAATTGCGGTGCCAGTTTCGCTACAATTTCGGAATCGGAAAATTTTTCGGCAAAACGCATCATTCGGCGAAGATTTGTCAGCTCAAATGTTTTTCCATATTTTTTCTGTAATTGTGGCGACAGCGTCGCCACAATTTGTTTTCCATAAGTGGCGCGTTTTGCCTCAAGAATAACAGAATTAATATATTGTCCGATTTCCCAAAACATCATTGTAGCTTCACTATTTGCGGCAACTTGCGCGCGATATTTACGATTTTCGATAATAGCGGATACTTTCTCAAAAATCGCGGATTCGTCTATTATATTTATATTTTGCGCGATAATTTCTTGTTTTTTTGATTTTTTAGGCATCTTTATTATTCCCCTTTACTCAAAAATACGTTTCGTAGCTTCAATCAATTCTTTTGTTTCGTCGGTTACGGCGAGGCTATCAAGCAAGCCTAAAAATTCAAATTCTTTTTGCTGTATCTGTGTATTCAAGTCGGTTATTTCATCGCTGAGTGCAACAATATCAATCTGTTCTTCTTCCTCAAATGTATCGACATAACGGGGAATATTGAGATTATAATCATTTTTTACAATTTCATCATAATCAGACAAGTGAGCATATTTTTCAATATTTTTACGGGTTTTATAAGCGTCCACGATTTTATTTATATCTTCAGACCGTAAATTATTTTGGTTCTTTTGCTTCTCAAAATCATTTGAAGCGTCAATAAACAGAACATCGCGATTGTTGCGGTTTTTCTTCAAAATCAATACAACTGTAGGTATACTTGTGCCATAGAAAATATTAGGCGGCAATCCTATAACCGCGTCTATTGCGCCCATTTCAAGCAGGGCTTGTCTGATTGTACCTTCCGACGCTCCTCTGAATAATACACCATGCGGCAAAACAATTCCCATAGTTCCTTTATCGTTCAAATGATAAAATCCATGCAGTAAAAAAGCAAAATCCGCTTTGGATTTTGGCGCGAGTTTCCCAAAACGTTCAAAGCGCGGGTCGCTTAAAAACTTATCATCCGCACTCCAAACTGCCGAATACGGAGGATTCATCACAACGGCGTTGAAAAGATACGGTTCATCGGTAGGCCAATCCTCGTCAAGAGTATCACCGTTACGCAGTCGCATTTGAGATTGCTCTACATTATGTAAAATCAAGTTCATTCGGGCAAGGTTATAAGTCGTTGTGTTAAGTTCCTGACCATGATAATGCACTTTCCCCGAATTTTTTACAAACTGGCGTATATTAAGCATAAGCGAAGCTGAACCTACGGTCGGGTCGTATATATGGAAAGGCGCGATTTCTTCTTGTCCAATAGATACAATTTCAGAAATAATCTTGCTGACCGCTTGCGGCGTGTAAAACTCACCCGCTTTTTTTCCTGCTCCTGCGGCGAATTGTCCGATTAAATATTCATAAGCGTCGCCGATAACATCACCATCATGTCCGAAAAGGTTTATTTCATCAAGAGCTTTTATTACTTCTGTAACTGTAACATTTCGTTGCTGTGCGTTTGCGCCTAATTTGGTTGACGTTAAATCAACATCGTCAAATAATCCCATAAAATGCTCGCCTTGCCGCCCAAGCTCAATAAAAGCGTTTTGCAAATCTGATATTTGCAAATTATATTCGTCGGCTTTTTTTCTGAGTGTGTAGAAAAGATAATCGGGCGCAATAAAATAACCTAATTTTATGGACATTATTTCCTTAATATCTTCCGCATCTTCATTATACCATTCAAGAAACACATTAAATTGTTCTTCTCTGCTTGGATATTCCGAGACTTTGCCGTTTTCTTCTTCATATACGGCGCGTAATTGTTGATCGGACAGATATTTATAAAAAATCAATCCAAGTAAATAATTTTTGTATTCGTTTGGATCCATTTTCCCGCGTAGTATGTCGGCTGACGCCCAGAGTTGATTGTTTAATTCGCCCATTATATAATCTCCATTCTTAAATTTGTAATATAAAAATGATTATACTATTTACAATCGCTTATGTCAAGCGATAACCAAAAAATGCTCCACCAGAACAAATTTTACTCTGTTGGAGCATATATAAAAATTATGATTTTATTTTAAACTCGCTGGCAAAGTTCGCGAGTTCTTCTTTTAAAGGCAATAATTTTTCTTCTATTATCTTTTTCCAGTATTCCTCTACCGTTCGGCGGCGTTCTCTGAATTTTTTATTAAAATAACTCTCAAATTCCTCACGGGTTATTTCGCTTTTGTCTATAATTACGTTTATATACGGAACTTCCGACTTATCTGTTCTGTATTCGTTAAAACTGGTTTGTAAGTCCTCTTTCGGTACTTTTAAAACAACAGAGGTTTCCGTTATTATTTCTTCGATTGTACGCTTAAAATGGCGGTCAACGGTTTCAATAATATCCTGCCCGTCAGAAACAGAAACCAATGCTTCTTCGTAAATCGCCTTTACGATGGGCGATTTGTTCTTGATGATTTCATCAAATTTTTGTTTGCTGTCTTTATTTTTTATATCTTTAAGAAGTTGGCTGATATAATAACTATCTATTTTTTCTTCAAGAGTCGCCCGTTGGTCGGAGGAAAACTCTATTTCAAGTAATTCGGTTAATTCTTCATCATCAATATTCTGCTTTTTAAGTTCTTCCTTAACTTCAGCTTTCAGATTCTCTATATATCCAACTTCATAATCAATAGTAGTAATTATTTCGGATAATTCTTCATAATCAGTCTCGAATTCTTCGTAACTTTTTATAGCTTCTTCGAGTTTTGTCATGGTTTGGAAAGTTTTTATAACGTCGATTTGTTTCTTTAAATTATTTGGATCTTGTTCCAATTCGTTTTGAGCCTCGATATATGATTTATGGGCTTTCGCAAAATTTTGTTTGACTTCGGCATATTGTCGCGGCACAAGTTTTTCCCAGTCTCTCTCCTCATTGGAAAACAGTTTTATTGCGTCTCGCACGTTATTAGCCATTGTTTTAGGTTTGCGGAACGTGACAATCATTCCGATATTTTTACCGGAATATGTACGGTTAGTACGTGAGAACGCTTGCAGTAGTTTATGATAGCGCAATTCTCTGTCCACGTAAAGAGTTTGAATTGTAGGCGCATCAAAACCAGTTAAGAGCCTGTCAACGACAATAACGAAATCCAGCCATTGTCCGTCTTTTTGGTACTGCGCATCTTTTCTGGCTAATCTGTTATTTATATTTTGATTATATAAATCCGCGTCAGTATAGTTTGTACCAAACATAGCGTTGTACTGTTCCATAATTTCAGCTATTTCAGTATTCGCTGCGTTAATTTCATCTTGATTTTCCGCGATAGAATATGTTATCGCTACGCGAGGAAAATCAGAATCGTTCAATCTCCTTCTTTCGTCCAAAGGCTTGCCTGTAACAAGTTCTCCTGCTTTTTTCAAATCTATCAGTTTACGGTATATACGTTTTGCCTGAGCGATTGAATGCGTTGTGAGTATGCCGCTCATTGTCGGAATACCATCAACTACTTTGAATTTTTCAAGTATTGACTGTTGCCTGAATATTTTTTTCAGCATGGTTTCTATATATAAGTCATTCTCATAATCCGAATTTTCCAAAAGAGTCTCTTTATCTACATCATCCGTCATATATGTTAATTTGTTAGTCGGATCGTCGTTAGGATATTTTTCGCGGATTTTATTTATATAAATTCGCTGTTCTTCTTCCTCGCTCATAAGAGAATGATATTCCACTTGAAAATCCAGTACGGATTTATCATCCATAGCGTTTTTAGTGGTATATGCGTGAAGAAGTTCTCCGTATTGGTCGAAAGTGGTACGTGCATACGTTCCGTTTTCCTGCTTTTTATTTTCTTCAAAAATAGGCGTTCCGGTAAGCCCAATCCATGTGGATTTAGGGAAGATTTTTTTAATTTCCCGCATCTCCTTGTCTGAAACGGCTCTATGACACTCATCTACTATGAATACAATATGCTCGCCTTTCAGCTTTTCGAACTTGTTTACTTCAGCTTCTCTGCTTTCCCTAATAGCAAGGCTTAACTTTTGTATTGTTGTAATAATAATGGTGTTGTTATTTTTCCTGCTGAGAAAATTTTCTACAAGTTCGCGTCTGTTATCTATTCCTACAATAAGAGTATTGTCCGTAACTTCGCCTGATGAAACGCCGGTATTATATTCGGACGCAAATTTGCCAAACTCGTTTTTAGTTTGATTGTCCAAATCTTTGCGGTCAACAATCATCACAGTACGAGCAACGCCGCCTGCTGTTTGCGCTAACAATTTAGTAGCGACAAAACTGGTTATTGTTTTTCCAGAACCTGTGGCGTGCCATATAAAGCCGCCTTCGTGCTTGTAAGCCTGTTTCATTATCTTTTTTATTGCGTGTATTTGATACGGACGCAATACCATCATAAACTTTTGGCTCTTTTTATCATCAACTAAAATAGTGAACCGGCTTATAATCTCGTGAGCCATAGGAATACTGAGAACTTTGCGTGTGAAATCGTATAAATCCTCAACGGGAGTATTATTCGGTTCACGCCAGTTAAATAAGAATTTTTTGGCGGAACTAAAATCGCTGTTTGTGCTTGGTCGTGCAAAATATCTTGTGGCAACTTTATTGCTGATTACAAATATTTGCACAGTAGCATATATTCCGTTAAAAAAACCGGATTGGGCGTATCTTTCAATTTGTTGGAACGCTTGCCAGTAACCGTCTTTGGCAAATTCGCTTTTAAGTTCTATATGTATTAAAGGCAAGCCGTTTATGAGCAGAGTAACATCTCCGCGGGTAGTTCTGCCTTCTTTAATCGGCACAATTTGATTCACTACTTCATAACTGGATATACCTCCGGCAATATCTTTGTTGCTGAATAATGTAAGGGTGATTTTATTTTTAGAAATATCTTCGCGTTCTATTGAAATTTGCGTTATGCCATTTTCTCCTCGTAACCATTGTGAAGCAGAAAAAGGCGTTTGTGTTAAACGCCTAAATTCATTCTTTACTTGTTCAAACTCGGTATCGGTAAGCAATACGCCGTCAAGTTGAGCAAGATTGATTCTATTGATATGTCTCCGCAAATTGTTCCAAAGAGCGGCTTCTGTTTTTATATCATTACGGTATGTCCATTGGTTCTCTTTCATGGTTAAAATATCAATAAACATCTTTTCAATTTGGTTTTCCAGTATCATAAAATTTCAATCCTCTCTAAAAAATTCAGCCATTCGCGCTCATTCGGCTTCATCTATCATCTGGGACGGCGGGATTGTCTTTTACCACAAAAACTAAATTTTCTGGTTCTTCGCCGAATAAAGCAAAAAATTTCTGCAATAAATTGACTTTATACTGCGTAGAGGTGTTAATCCACACATAAAGATTTTCATCTATTTTTGATGATTTTGCAAAAGCGGTTTCCAAACGAGCTATATGGATTGACAATTCGACAGATTCATCAGCATCGGCTAAATAGTTAAAAATTGTTTTATTTTTTTTATGTAATATACGAAGAACAGAAACATACATTTCAGTCCAGCTTTGTACTTCCTGTTCAATTTCGCTAAATCGATACTTCTGAATCCCCTTGCCGGTGAAAGTGATGTCGTCATCAAGGTCATATTCGTCAAATTGCTTTTCCGGCAGCGAAAACGATGTTTTAACATACGGCCATAGTTCATACGCCTGCGCTGTTAAACAGCCGGCTCTTTTTTTAAGCTCGTCTTCTCCCCATTTAACGTTTTGGGCGATTATTTGATTCATACGAAGTCCGCTATCAAGATAGCCGTCTTTCATTGTACGTTTCTGTTCAAACAGATAGTTTTGGTATTTAGAGTTGTGTGCACTTAGCGTCAAATTCGCAAGTCTGTGAAGCCATATTTCATGAATTTGCTCGAAATTTTCACCTAATTCTTCCCGCCATTCAGCGTTAAGGTTTTGGGGCATTATATGCTCAATCGTGTATTCGCCTTTATCAATGCGCTCGTAAATAGATTTGCTTTCCAAACTGTCACCGTTTTCAAATCTCTCAAAAAGATATGCTTTATATCGTGGCAGCATTTTATAAATATTCTTTTGCAATAATCCACTGGCAAATTCCGTATCATCGGGGAAACGAGCTTTTTCTTTTTTAGATGATAAAATATATTTAATTTTATCAACAAAATTATCCAACGTTCCGTCAAGGCGGCTAACATCACTTACTAATGATAAAAACACCTTGTTTAAGGCATTTGAGGGTAAGTCACAAATAATCCTACGAAATAAATACGATTCGACAATTCGGAATACTTCGGTTGTATCTTCGCTTGATATAATATTATCTTCTTTGAGCCTTAATATTTCCATTAAAAATGGTCTTGTGACACTGCTTTCAACACGGTTAAGCCGATTGATGGAAGCGTTTAATTGAATTGGAAATTCATTATATCCATTCAGTAATTTTTCATATCGACGTGCATAGCCGAGTAAATCTTTCAATAAAGGCTCTATATCGGAGTTTTTGAATGGTTCTGCGTATTCTTTAAAACTGTTATGCACGGAATTTATACTTGGTATTCTGCGTTGTTTTATGCTTAAGAAGTCACGGATAAACCAACTTACATTAAAACTATTACTATCCTTATCATATCCCGTTTTTTTCTCAATGGGATTCCAATAGGCGTTATAATAATGTTCTTGTGTGTCTATCGATAATCCCATGAGAATATAATTTCGGATTTTATCTCCCTCGTTTAAATCAAGCCCTGTAGAATTTAGGCTTTCAAAAACCAACTGCGGGTCGTCGTCCGGCAGTTTAAGAGCAATGTCTATAACTTGTAATCGTTGTACTGCCTCGAAAATCTGATCTGCTGTGAGTTCACCTTTCTGAATACGGTTGTAAAAATATGTATAGTTAAACGTAACATTGGATGAGCTGTTATATTCATCCGAATCCCGCCATAACAATTCATAAGCACCTGCGTCGCCTTTTATAGGCTTTAATTTAATTTTACGTTTATTGGGATTAATTTCATCAGCAAGATATTTTTTTATGATTGTATCGGCTAAACAGGAGTCTTCTGATTGAATTTTTTTTTCTTTTAATAATTTTGCAAGAGCGAGAAGGAGTAATGTAACAGTAGTAATTCGCTGTTGTCCATCAATAATAAGAAACTCAGCTCTGCCGCCAACAGGGTCGTTTACCGAAACGATGCCTCCAAAAAAATGCGTTTTTTTATTATACTGTATTGTTTTTACTAAATCATTAAAAAGCGTCTTGCAATGTATTTCTTTCCAGTCATAGTTTCGTTGATAGACTGGAATCACAAGTTTGTCCGCGCTTTTTAGTATTGATAAGAGATAATTTTCATGTCCGTTCATTTTTTACGCTTCTCCTTTGTTTCTTTCTGCATTTTAGCAGCTTTGGTTCATCTGTCAATAGGCTTGGAAGTGTCTTTGGGAATAATCAAAGTTCTCCATCCAATTCTTTCTGTATTTTGACCATTTACGCATAATACTTATCCCAATGTTATAATATACAACATAATTGGATTGTTTTAGCATTATATAATTCATAAAAGTCACTATTCCCTTTTTATTCTACTATATTATTATGCAACAAATAATACAAGATAGAAAAAATGAACTTTTTGAAAAATCATAAATTTATTTAAAATAACCTTGACAAAAGTAATCTAAAAATATGTTCCTTGTCACAAAAATGCGCAATGTAGCGGGACTTTCCACATCAGAAGCACAAAAAAGCAGTGATTTATTCATGAAATGCCGGTACATGGACGAACTCACTGATAACAAGGGAATTATCTTCGCCACTGGTACACCTGTAAGCAACAGTATGACAGAATTATATACAATGCAGAAATATCTTCAATATGATACATTATCATCAAAAGGATTAACCCATTTTGATTGCTGGGCGAGTATTTTCGGAGAAACCCAAACCAGTATAGAATTATCACCAGAAGGTACGGGTTATCGTGCTCGCACACGTTTTGCCAAATTTCATAATTTGCCTGAGCTTATGTGTATGTTCAAGGAAGTCGCAGACATACAGACCGCCGATATGCTCAACCTGCCTGTGCCCGATGCAAAATTTGAAAACATCATCGTTGAACCGTCTGACATACAAAAAGAAATGGTACAGGAATTATCCGAACGTGCCGCCGCCGTTCACGCAAAACTCGTCGAGCCAAATATTGACAATATGCTTAAAATTACGTCAGACGGACGAAAAATCGGGCTTGACCAACGCCTGATGAATCCACTTTTGCCCGATTTTGAGGGGAGCAAAGTCAACGCCTGTACGGAAAATGTGTATCATATATGGGAGGAAACCAAAGAAAAACGTCTGACACAACTCATATTTTGTGATTTTTCAACACCAAATAAGGACGGAAGATTTAACATATATAACGATATTAGAGATAAATTACTGAACAACGGTATACCCGAACATGAAATAGCTTTTATTCACGATGCAGACACCGAAACCAAAAAGAAAGAACTGTTCGCAAAAGTTCGTCAGGGCAGGGTTCGCATATTATTCGGTTCCACGTTCAAGATGGGGGCAGGAACAAATGTGCAGGACAGGCTTATTGCGATTCATGACGCAGATTGTCCGTGGCGACCCGCAGACCTCGAACAACGCGCCGGACGTATTATACGTCAGGGTAACCAAAATTCCGAAGTCCAAATTTTCCGTTACGCGACAAGCGGCACATTCGACAGCTATTTATGGCAAACAGTTGAATCAAAACAAAAATTCATCTCGCAGATTATGTCGTCAAAATCGCCAGTACGCTCGTGTGAAGACGTTGACGAAACAGCTCTGTCATACGCAGAAATAAAGGCGTTGTGTGCCGGTAATCCGCTCATTGCAGAGAAGATGAATCTCGACGTTGAAGTGGCAAAATTGCGTATGCTCAAAGCAGACCATCAGAGCCAGCATTACCGTTTGGAAGATGAGTTGTTACGCGGTTATCCCGAAAAAATCACGTCATGTAAAGAACGTATTGCCGGTATTGAAAAAGATATTGAGTTATATAAATCACAGAATGAAAAGTTGACGGATATTCAGGAATCCATGACAGGAAACACGACTTCGGTTACGGCAAAATTCCCCGGTATGATTGTAAACGGAGTAGAGTACAAAGAAAAAGAGCCTGCCGCGAAAGCACTGCTTGAAACCTGCAAAGGCGTTAGGGATAGAACCGAAATAAATATAGGGGAGTACATGGGATTTAAGATGACTTTACAATATGAAAGTTTCGGGAATTTATTCAAACTACATCTGCGCGGAAATATGACGTATCAACTCGACCTCGGCACGGATGCATTCGGTAATATCACGAGGATAAACAACGTATTGAATGAATTGCCCAAACGCCTGAAAACAGCGCAGTCACAGCTTGAAACGTTATTATCACAGCAGGAAGCGGCGAAGTCTGAACTTGAAAAACCGTTCACTCTGGCGGCTGAACTCGCTGAAAAAGAGACAAGGCTCGCACTCTTAAATGCCGAATTGAATATTGACGGCGATGGCGGTTTCGATGTTATGAACGATGAGGACAACCGCGAAGAACCTGAAACAGAATCAGAACAGGAAAACGTCGCAGATTACCAAAATGAATTTGACAAAAAAGTGAAACCATCTTTTTTAGACGAGATACGCAACTTTATTCCGGAAAAAACATCGACTGTTCCGGTGAAAAAATCTGAGCGTGATATATAACAAAGCATGGCGGCGGTTTTACGTTCCGCCGTTTTAGTATTTTTGTGGAGGCGATAATTATTGATAGTACAAATAAAATGACAGCGGCAAAAAAACGAACACGGACACACACCGTCAACTTCCGTGTCACGGCACAGGAACGTGAAATGATAAACAGACGAATGGCTCAAACGGGAATAAAGAATCTACGCGCTTATCTGCTCAAAATGGCGGTTGACGGGCGTGTGATTCATATAGAACTTGACAGCGTCCGCGAGATGGTGCGACTACTCTCAAATGCGACGAATAATATAAATCAGATAGCGAAACGCGCCAATGAAACGCGAAGTATTCACGCCACTGACCTTGACGAACTAAGTCGGCATTACGACGAAATCTGGGGTCAGGCAAAAATGATTTTACGGAAGTTAGCGGAGATGTAATATTTAATAAATACCTTGATATAAATAATTTTTTATGATATAATTATTTATATAAGCTCATTCATAAAATACATTGGAGAAAAAAATGTTTTGTTTTATCTTTATAGGCACAAATAAAATTCGATAATTATTTGACACCGATATTCAAGTCTGTTTTTACAGGCTTTTTCGGTTGTACGAAAAAAATCATTTTATTAAACTTATAAGGAGAAATTAATGAATATAAATAATGTAATAATAAAACATTATCTGAAAAATGTAATGTTTATAAACGGCACAGCATATGCCGGAAAATCGACTATGGTAAAAATGCTTGCCGAAAAATACGGGCTAATCCATTGCGGAGAAAATTATGATTGTATCCCCGAAGAAATAAGAACTCCTGATAATTTTCCGAATATGTGCTATTTTCAAACAATGAAAGATTGGCAGGAATTTATTAACAGAACGCCTGATGAATATGATAATTGGATTCAAGGGGGATATAAAGAAGTGATGGAATTTGAAGTGGCATATCTTATGCGTATTTCTCAATCACAAAAAGTTATAGTCGATACTTGTATTCCCGTCAATGTACTGCGTGAAATTGCGAATTACAATCAAGTCGCGATAATGTTGTCACCGCTCTCTATGTCTGTTGAACATTTTTTTGACCGTGACGACGCGGACAAAAAATTTTTGAAAGAACAAATAATGAAAGCCGAAAACCCCGAAAAAACTATGGCAAACTTCCTTGCTTGTATAGCAAAAATAAACGGGCGGCAATATTATGATGAATTCATAAACAGCGGTTTTTTTATATTGGAACGAAAAGACGCGATAACCGACACAAAGTCAGAAACACTTGAAATTCTCGCGAAACATTTTGGATTAATGAACTAATTGCATATAATACAAAAATCAATTGTAATATATAATAGTAATATTTTAAAGTCAGGAGCGGTAGAACAATGAAAATGAATGAAATCCCACAGGTTGCCGAGGAGTATGATAATGATTTCATATTCGCGTTCTGTACTTTTTTAGATGAATTCTATGCTGCGAACGGCGAGGAAAAAAAGAGATTGCTTATCGAAGAACCGAACGAAGGATTATTCGACAGCGAACAATATTGCACTCTTGCGGCAACAGCACATAAATTAGCGAACGACTATAATATAAATGTACCCGAATGGACTAAAAACAAAAAATATATTATGCCGTACCCGGTTTACGCGTTTAACGCGTCCAAGCCGGAATATAAGGAGTTATTACAAAACGTAACACCGGACGAATTTAAAATGCGTAATTTGTTTTTGGGTTCAAAAATCTTAAAAAGGGTGTAGAGCTATGAAACGAAAATTTTCAAAAAACGATATATTAAAGTACCTCAAAGAGATAAATAAAAAGTTATCGGAACGCGGAAAATACGGCGAGGTAATGCTGTGCGGCGGAGCGGTTTTGACTTTGATGTATGAAGCCAGAAATTCGACGTTCGATATAGACGCAATTTTGAAACCGAGAGATGATTTAAAGGAAATCATCGACGAAATAAGCCTCGAAAATAATTTAACAAGTCAATGGCTTAACGATGATGTTTCTATATTTACTAAAGAATTTGAAAATCTTAATTACTCAGAATATTTACAACTAAGCAACCTTACAATCAGAGTTCTGGACGCGGAAAGTCTGCTTGCTATGAAACTCGTTTCGGCTCGTGAAAAAACTTACGATTTAAGCGATGCGGTAATCTTAATGGGATATTTAAAAATAAGTAATATTGAAGAAGTCTATGCAATATTTGAAAAGTATAAATTTCCGCTTCACCCGACGGCTTTAAGCGAAAGTATGAATTTTGCGGAACAGGCTTTTAATGAATATATGAAAAAATAGAATAAAATTTCATCAAAAAACAAGAAGCAAGTCCTTAGCGGATTGCTTCTTGTTTTTGCGTATTCACATAAAAATCAAGCCTATATTTTTTTCAAAAAACATTTATTTTTAGTTTGGAGGTCAAAGGGAGCTATGGCTACGACGTGGATAAAATCTCTCCACACCGGAAGCAAACGGACGCGGTCGTCCGTTATTTCTAAAATTATTGATTATGTGAACAATCCGCAAAAGACTGATAGCGGCAGACTTATTACTTCCTATGCCTGTAACAGCCGCGTCGCCGACGATGAATTTCTGCTCGCGAAAAAAGAATATGAGTATATAACGGGACGCAATCAAGGTAAGCACGACGTACTCGCTTATCATATACGGCAGAGCTTCAAGCCCGGCGAAGTTGACGCTGAAACAGCAAACAGAATCGGATATGAACTGGCGATGTCGTTCACGAAAGGTTCTCACGCTTTTATCGTGGCAACNCATATNGACCGTCATCATNTNCATAATCACATAATCTTTAATTCNACCGCNATATCATGCGANAAAAANTTNAANGATTTCAANCGTTCNGGNAATGCGGTTCGCCGTATNAGCGACTTNCTCTGTCTTGAAAANGGATTATCNNTAATAGAAAATCCGAAACCGTCCAAAGGNAGAAATTATGCNGANTGGCTCGGAAATAAAGAACCATCNTGGCAGGATAAANTACGTTTNAAAATTGATGANGTTTTACCCGCTTGTTCTACTTTCGACGATTTCCTCACAGCAATGAAAACCGCAGGTTATACAGTCAACGACAGACGTAAATATATTACATTTCTCGCGCCCGGACAAAAGAAACCGAAGTATACGTGGCTTTCATATAATTTAAAAAGGCGGGGCGACGGTTTCGATGAATGGACACAAGAATTAGTTAATGGCATTCTTGACCGTATATTAAACGAGAGAATGTTTATTAATGTAGATTTTGTGTCAATTTACAATCAAATATTATAATATCAACTTGTATATTCAACTCCGGAACGAAAAAATTATACAAAAATATATTGCATTTAATGCAAAAAACAAGTATAATATATATAGTAATATTTTAAAGTCAGGAGCGGTAGAATTATGAAAATGAATGAAATCTCGCAGGTTGCCGAGGATTATGATAATGATTTCATATTCGCGTTCTGCACTTTTTTAGATGAATTCTATGCTGCGAACAGCGAAGAAAAAAAGAGAGTGTTTGTCGAAGAACCGAACGAAGGATTATTCGACAGCGAACAATATTGCACTCTTGCGGCAACAGCACATAAATTAGCGAACGACTATAATATAAATATACCCGAATGGACTAAAAATAAAAAATATATTATGCCGTATCCGGTTTACGCCTTTAACGCATCCAAGCCGGAATATAAGGAGTTATTACAAAATGTAACACCGGACGAATTTAAAATACGT
>JGI994J12354_10003727_pt1 | contig 14072 bp, 12 predicted proteins | sample IntmicLarv3ML3BL_FD_12354 | JGI IMG/M metagenome (IMG submission 12354)
CCGCCCACCGCAGGTGCAGGTGATAAAATGTTGACGGGTTGGGTGATTTGCGGTATAATCTGTTTGTAAAGATCGTCGGCTAACCGGCAATCTTTGAGACAGTGCACGGCTTTAACTAAAAATGGGAAAGTCCTTAAAAAGGACAATATGCAAAGCCGTACCAAAATATTGTATAAGGGGTTATTAAAATGGGAGAAATTATTATTGGCATTATTATTTTTATCGCGGTTTTTGTATTGGTTATTATTTTTACGACAATGTATATAGTGCAGCAGCAAACTATGGCGGTTATTGAACGTTTTGGAAAATTCCGCCGCACATCAGAGGCAGGACTTCATATACGTCTGCCGTTTAATATTGACCGTATTGTAAAAAGAGTTCCGCTTAGAATTCAGCAAAATAATATAGAAATCGAAACAAAAACACGGGATAATGTATTTGTGCGTCTTAGTCTTGCCGTACAGTTTCAGGTGGATTCACGAAAGGTTGTTGACGCATACTACAAGCTTTCCGCTCCTATTGAACAAATAAGGTCTTATGTTGAGGATGCAATACGTTCCTCCCTTCCAAAATATACGCTTGACGAATCCTATGAAAAAAAGGACGATATTGCAAGGGATGTATTTGACACAGTATCAACTGAAATGTCCGAGTATGGTTATATTATTATAAAAACACTTATTACTTCTATTGAACCTGCGCAAGAGGTTAAGGATTCAATGAACGCAATCAACGCCGCTCAGCGTCAGCGTCAGGCGGCTCAGGAACTTGCAAACGCAGACAAAATAAAAGTGGTTACCGCCGCAGAGGCGGAATCGGAAAAAAGCCGTTTGCACGGTGAGGGTATTGCCAAACAGCGCACAGCCATTGTCGACGGATTAAGCGAATCCTTTAAAGAGCTTATATCAAGCGGACTGAGCGAAAAAGATATTATGAGCATTTTACTTACAGAACAATATCTTGATGTGGTTAACACCTTTGCCAAAAATGGCAATCATGCTATCTTTTTACCGTCAGGGGCAAACGGCGCGGAGGACATTCGCACACAAATTTTAAGCGCATTTGAAGCTAACAGAAAAGGTGAAAAGGAATAGACAACAAAAACTTTTCCGCTAAAACTCGCCTTGCAATGCTCAAGCTTTAAATATTGTCAGAGAGGATAAATTTATAATGCACAATGCTTCAAGCAAATGTCCTAATTGCGGTGCTCAAGCTGAATTTGAAGAGGGAAAATGCGAATACACTTGCGAATACTGCGGTTCAAAGGTTAAAATACAGCCTGAGGATGATGTCAAAGATGTCGAAAATATTGTGATTGATATGTCTCCCAAAGGTGGCACAACGGCCAAACAGCAGGGCTGTATCGGCGGTATTGTAATAATCGCTTTTTTTGCTATTTTTACTTTCATTGTTATGTCAAATATTTTTTCTAAAGAAACAAAAAAAGATGAAAGCAATCATAAAACAATCATAATAACAGAAAAACAATATAACAGCCAAAACGAAAATACCGAAAACAGCAAAGAAACCGCCAATCCAAAAGAAATATCCATAACAATGCCTAAAACTCCGGTGACTTTAAACTGTACTGTTTCCTCAACAGGCACAGTTATTACCAAAACCGAGGTAAATTCGGCAAAATGGGAAGAAAAAGCGTCTGTTCGGGGAACAAAAGAAAATGAAGTAAATATAAAATTTACCTTTGGTTGTAAAAAAGTCTACGACTGGACAGGCGATAAAGGTACAGGTTCGGCAATGGCCAGACTCATAATAAAAAACGGAGCCAACGAAATTATTGAAACAAAGCAAATGTATAAAATGACTGTTTCGATGAATCAAATTTTCGATTTGGAATGTGATGTCATTCTTGCCGCCGGAGAATCATATATAATCGAAATTGATGATTATGTGATGTGATTTTTTGTAAATTGCAGCCAATCAGCTTAATAAAGAAGCAAAATATAAGGCTACGGCACTTTTTCATTGTGCCGCAGCCTTTTTGATGTTTATGTGTGTAAATTCTTTTTTATTTAACCATCTCTGCAACTTCGTCTGCAAAGTTGTCTGCTCTTTTTTCAAGACCCTCGCCTTTTTCGAAGCGAACAAACGATTTAATTGCAATTTTTCCGCCCATTGAAGCAGCTGTTTGCTCAATATACTTGGCAACAGAAAGATTACCGTCTTTAACAAACGCCTGATTTACAAGGCAGTTTTCTTCGTAATATTTTCTAATTCTGCCTTCGACCATTTTTTCAATGATATTAGCAGGCTTTGAAGCGTGCTTAGGGTCATTTTGAATTTGAGCTATTAAAATTTCTTTTTCAGACGCAATAACCTCAGCCGGAACATCTGCGTCATTAAGATAAATCGGATTTAAAGCCGCAATTTGCATTGCAATGTCTTTGCCAAAATCTTCAAATCCTGCGTTATCAGCCACATCTGTGTCAAAATCCACCAAAACACCGATTCTTCCGCCGCCGTGAATATAGCTCACGGTATCGCCGTCTATTCTTACAAAACGCCTTATTTTTAAGTTTTCACCGATTTTAAGAATTTTTTCTCTTAATGCATCGGCAACAGTGTCAGAGCCGCTGAAATTGCTTTCAAGAAACGCGTCAATATCGGCCGGGCTGTTTTTAATAATCGCGCCCGCTACATCTGCAACAAAATTCTGAAACTCTGCGTTTTTTGCAACAAAGTCTGTTTCGCTGTTTACCTCGACAATAACACCAACCTTATTTTCACTTGAAGTGTATACAAGTCCCTCAGCTGCAATTCTGCTTGATTTTTTCGCAGCTGCTGCAAGACCTTTTTCTCTTAAAAGCTCAAGCGCTTTTTCCATGTTTCCGTCTGAATCTGTCAATGCTTTTTTGCAATCCATCATTCCGCAGCCTGTCTTCTCGCGAAGAGACGCCACGTCCTTGGCTGTAAATGCCATATATGTTTTCCTCCAATTAAATTATAATTAAGTTTTATTTTAAGCTTCGTCCGATTCGCTGCCTTCTTCGTCTGTCTCAGCTTCAGCGGCTTCGGCAAATGACTGGCCTTGATTTGCTTCTAAAATAGCATTGGCCATTGTTTCAGCGATAAGCTTTACGGCTCTTATAGCGTCATCATTGCCCGGTATTACATAGTCGATTTCGTCAGGGTCACAGTTTGTGTCAACAATTGCAACAACAGGAATGCCGAGGCTTCTTGCCTCTGCAACCGCGATTTTTTCTTTACGCGGGTCAACTACAAAAAGTGCGCCGGGAAGCTTTTTCATATCTTTAATTCCACCAAGGAATTTTTCAAGCTTTTCAATTTCGTGGTTTAACTTAATAACTTCTTTTTTGGGGAGAATGTCAAAGGTTCCGTCCTCTTCCATTTTGCGAAGCTGAGCCAAACGGTCAACACGTCTGCGGATTGTGCGGAAATTGGTCATCATACCGCCAAGCCATCTTGCGTTTACAAAGTGCATTCCGGAACGGATTGCTTCATCCTTAACGCTGTCCTGAGCTTGCTTTTTTGTACCTACAAACAAAATTGTGTCTCCTGCAACCGCTACATCACGTATAAAAGCGTATGCCTCTTCAATTTTTCTGACTGTTTTTTGAAGGTCGATGATGTAAATGCCGTTACGTTCCGTAAAGATATACTCTGCCATTTTTGGGTTCCATCTTCTTGTCTGATGTCCGAAATGAACACCTGCTTCAAGAAGCTGCTTCATTGATACTACGCCCATAAAAATTTCCTCCTTGGTTTTTTATCCTTCACGGGAAAATAAAGCCACCTTCCGAACACTTTTCGGTAAAGGCACCGACTGTTACTTTAAAACAAGCTGTTTCGGCCCCGTGTGCGAATTACAAATCTTTAACATGTAAGACAAACGCTGCAAGCAGCAAAAATTCATCCCATTAGATTCGCCATGGCATTATAACACAATATAAGAAAGTATGCAAGCATTTTAATTTATTTTAAAAAATTTAAAAAAACGCTTGCAATTATTGTTTTATAGTGATATCATTACTTGTACTTTGCGAAAGACAGGATATTTTTACGAGGAGGTGGGACAATGCCCAATATTAAGTCAGCCAAAAAGCGTGTTAAGGTTTCGGCAGTAAAGACGCTGAATAACAAAATGTACAAATCTTCACTTAAAACAGCTATTAAAGGTGCTAATACCGCAATTGAAGGTAAAAGCGACGATATGGCAGTAAAGGTTCGCCTCGCTGTTAAAAAAATCGATCAGGCTGTTTCTAAGGGAATTCTGCATAAGAATACCGCAGCAAGAAAAAAATCAGCACTCGCAAAAAAAGCAGTCTAATTTAAAGTTAGGTTGTTTTAAAATCAAACAAAACAATTGAGCATATCCGGATTTTGGATGTGCTCAATTTTATTTATAAATAGATGTTGTTTCAATAGTAGATAACGATAGCGATGTTGATAGCCGTTTTGTTTTTCTTCATTTATTCCGAATTTTTTATATTTTTTTATTGCGGTTGTATAGAAATCATGCTATAATGGCCGTTGACGAATTGGCCGAAACATTGAAATCAGGTTGACTGTTGTGATAGGCATAATTGATAAGGTATTAGTTAACTGTAAAAAGCAACTATCAAAAGGTACACCTTTTGATAGTGATCTGACCTTATATGAATATTACGTGCTTAGAAAATTTTCACTTTATAAATATCTTGAAATTCATTTTACAGGGGTGATTTTTATAAATATCATAAATATTATTGATGAACATGCGGTGTCTGGCCCGGATATTGTTGCCTGTTGCAATTATTCAAATGGAACCAAGCAAACCCTGACTTATGCTCAACTGCGTGATATGTCCGGCAAGCTTGCTTTTTTTCTGCAGGACAAGTTGGGAGAAGACAAAACCCCTATCGTTGTCTACGGTCACAAAAGCCCTCTTATGTTGGTTTGTTTTTTGGCCTGTGTAAAATCGGGCAGAGCCTATTGTCCTGTTGATACTTCCGTTCCCTCGGAAAGGGTTAAGAGCATATTGAATGAAACCAAATCTCCCATAATATTTTGCACCGAAGAAATAGGCTTTGATACCGATAATATTTGTAATACTGATGATATTACGCAAATTTGCCAAAGCACGCAAAATTCCATAGACTCCTCTCATTATCTCAGCGGTGACGATATATTTTATATCATCTTCACCTCAGGCAGTACAGGCACTCCAAAAGGAGTACAAATAACCGCTCAAAGCTTGCTCAATTTTGTTGATTGGGCCGTTACCCTTGGCGGCAAACAAATATATACAAAACCGCTTACTATTATAAATCAGGCGCCTTTTTCTTTTGATTTGTCTGTAATGGACTTGTATATTGCTCTATACACAGGCTCCACGCTGTGGACGCTTGAAAAGAACATCCAAAACAACACCGGGCTGCTCTTTCAGTCTTTAAAGGCTTCTGACGCTGATGTTTGGGTATCCACACCTTCCTTTGCAAACGTGTGTTTAGCTGACCAAAAATTCAATAAAGAACTGTTACCTGAAATAAAAGTTTTTTTGTTCTGCGGAGAAACCTTGACCAACCAAACCGTCAAAAAGCTTCACGAAAGATTTCCTCAGGCATTGGTGGTTAACACCTACGGCCCTACAGAATCAACAGTAGCAATAACCGAGGTTCTTGTCACCGAAGAAATGAATCAGTCGGTTATGCCGCTTCCTGTGGGTCGGCCGAAACCGGGCACATATATACTGATTATGAATGAAAACGGCGAAATTCTGCCCGAAAAAGAACGAGGCGAAATTATCATTGCCGGCGACACTGTAAGCTCAGGGTATTTCAACCGTAAAGACCTTACTGAAAAATCTTTTTTCACTCATAAAATAGGAAGTAAAGAGCACAGAGCTTACCGGACAGGAGACGAAGGTTACATGTCGGAGGGGTTGCTGTATTTCTGCGGCCGCATTGACTTGCAAATCAAGCTGAACGGGTACCGGATTGAAATTGAAGATATCGAAAACAATCTGGCCAAGCTTTCAGATGTTAAAAGTGCTGTTGTGCTTCCTGTTGTCAAAGACGGAGTTGTAAAAGCTATATCTGCTTTTATTGTTCCTGCTTTTAAGGTTGAAGATCCCTTTGAAGCAGGGCAAAGAATCCGTAAACAGCTGTCAAATCTCGTTCCTGTTTATATGCTTCCAAAAAAATATATTTTTATAGACAGTATTCCTGTCACAAATAACGGTAAAGCTGACAGAAAAGCATTGGAGGGAAGAATGAGTTGACTTTTTATGGTGATTTGGTGTTTTTTTTGGTTTTAGCCACTCTCTCATTGCCCGCCATTGCACTGTCTTTACTTGAAAAGCCCGTAAAACTATATTTGTTTTTTGCATCGGTCGCAATAATATTAATCATATATGGCAAAACTTCTCTTGTATGGCTTTCATTGTTTTTTGTATTTTCTCTTTTCCTCATTAAGCTGTATCTGTATTTAAGACAAACATACGGCCGCCGCCCATGGGTTTACCGATTATTTTTATTGCTTTTGCTCTCTCCGCTTGCCGCAAATAAAATTTTCTCTTTTTTCCATGTGAACATTTTCGGTTTTCTTGGAATATCTTACATTACCTTTAAGGTTTTGCAAATGATTATCGAAATATACGACGGCGTTATTAAAAAGGTAAATATCTTTGACACCGCTGTTTTTTTATTGTTTTTCCCCTCCCTGAGCTCGGGTCCAATTGACCGAAGCAGGAGGTTTTCGGATGATCTGTCTCAAATCCGCACGCGCAGTGAATACTTGACCCTTTTGGGGAAGGGCGTGCAAAAGATTGCCCTTGGAGCTCTTTACAAATTTATTATTTCATTTGCAATTTATGATTTTATGCAAGATTCCTTGGGCCGGTACACTGTTTGCCATATTATCAAGTATGTTTACACATATGGGCTCTACCTTTTCTTTGATTTTGCAGGATATAGCCTTATGGCTGTCGGAACCGCTTATATATTTGGTATAAAGCTTCCCGACAATTTTAAATATCCTTTTTTGAGTGTAGATATTAAAGACTTTTGGAATCGTTGGCATATTACATTATCCCACTGGTTCAGAGATTTTGTTTTTTCAAGAATCCATATGGGTTTCATAAAGAAAAAACGGTTCAAATCACGTCTTACCGGAGCTTCTGTCGCCTATATTGCAAATATGGCTGTCATGGGAATCTGGCACGGCGTCAGTATTTCATATATTGCTTACGGCCTGTACCACGGCGTGCTTTTGGCTTTAATGGAATTTTATCAAAAAAAGTCATCCTTTTATGCAAAAAATAAAGAAAAAAAAGCATATAAAATAGCATCCTGGTTTGTCACTATTCACGCGGTATTCTTCGGATTTTATGTTTTTTCAGGTGAATTTCTTACCCTTATAAAGGTAATTATAGAAAAAATGTCTTAAATAAATTTTGAAAGGAAGAGATAAATTTGGAAAATGAAATTTTAGAAATATTGGAAGAAATGTGTGAGGATAATGTCGTAAAAACCAACTTGGATGTTGACCTTTTTGAAACAGGACTGCTTGACTCACTTCTTTTCGCAGAGCTTCTTGTCGCGCTTGAAGAGCGCGTGGATGTAATCATATCTCCGTCAGAAATTGAAAGGGAAGATATTAACACTCCAAATAAAATAATATCTTTAGTCAAATCAAGGAGTTGATTTTGTGAAACAGTTTTTAGCTTTTTTAACCGCTTTAGTTATTTTTATCACAGGCATTTCACTTTGGATTCCCCATTTTGACCAAAAGCTCAATTTGGGAAAAGAAAGTCTCAAATATCTGATAAATCATGATAAATATGCCTGCAAAGACGCCATTGCCACTTCGCTTGATGAAAACACCATTCTTTTTCTCGGATCCTCTGAGCTTGGTATGGCAAATGCAAAGGCACATCCAAGTGCCGTTTTTAACAACGGAAATTCTGATTTTAATATGATGCTTGTCGGCGGCGGACATAACCAAAGCTTAAGTCACTCCATGTTTGTAGGCGCTTTGTCGGAGGATATGGCCGTAAAAAAAGTCGTTATTAATCTCTCGCCGCAATGGTTTACCAAAGCGCATTTGCCTCATGGGGCATTTGCAAATAAATTCTATATAGATATTTTTGTTGAATGTATGAAAAACCCAAAAATTTCTGTTAAGACAAAACAAAGAATTATTGACAGAACAAAATCCCTGCTCACTACCTATCCGGACGGACTCAAACAAGTTACATGGTGCGAAAAAGCATATGTAAAAAAATCCATAAACCCTTTAAATAAGCTTCATATTGACGTCACACAGCACTTTGAATCTCTCAAACGCAAAAATTCCCTCATCAAAGATCATGACTTTGCACCAAGCAAAACAGAAAAAGTTCATTATAATGACATTAACTTTGATAATCTTTTGCAAATTTCAGAAAATCAGGGAAAAGAAATTTGTACAAATAACGACTATTATGTTTATGACGAATATTACACTACTTACATGGAACCACAAATGGATGAACTTAAAAACAGCAGTGTAAATGAAAGCTACTGTGACTCACCCGAATATGATGATTTACGCCTGTTCCTTCAGGTTTGTAAGGAAGTGGATATTGAGCCTATGGTTATATCCGTTCCCGTAAACGGCCTTTGGTACGATTATACAGGATTTCCACAGGCTGACCGTCAGCAGTATTATCAAAATATCAGAGATATTACCGACGAATATGACGTTAAGCTTCTTGACCTGTCAGAACACGAATACACGCATTATTTTTTAAGAGACATCATGCATTTGGGATGGAAAGGATGGTTTTATATTGTTCAAGGGGTTCATGACTTTTATATCCAAAGTGAAAAACAATAAATATATTTCTTTTGTGGCGCTTGTGCTGTTTTTCCTCTTTGTTTTCACCATTGTTTTTTTATCTGCATTAAACTCTGAAAACGCCGCCCCCGACTTTATTTACAATCAATTTTAAAAAAATGAAAAGCCGCCTCGTAAACATACAAAAAAAGCCCTCATATTACAGAAACATCTGTAATATGAGGGAATTTTTATACCTGATTGTCCGCATATCCGTCTTCACTCTATTCCTCATTTTTATAGTTGAACCACTGAAAAGCGAGTCAATATTTGCGAGGATTTTTTGTTTCTGTTATGACAAAAAGCACAGGAATATCCGTAATATTCCGAGCATTTTTGGCGTATCAGGGGCAAAAAAAGGGCGCAGCACATTTTCTGTTGTGCTACGCTCTTTTTTAATTTTACTGTCTTTTTTTAGAAAAGGCCTGCGGCAGCGTCAGCGGCAGATGCAGCGTCAGCTGTGTATAAGTTTGCTCCGATTTGTTCGCAGAAAGCCTGTGTAACAGGTGCTCCGCCAACCATTACTGCATATTTGTCGCGAATTCCTTTTTCGTTTAAAAGGTCAACAACTGCTTTCATTTCGTTCATTGTTGTTGTAAGCAAAGCAGAAAGACAAATTGCTTTTGCGCCGCTTTCTTCAGCTGCTTCAACATATTTTTCAGCAGAAACGTTCACGCCTAAATCAATAACCTCAATGCCCTTACCTTCCATCATCATCTTAACAAGATTTTTGCCGATATCGTGCTGGTCGCCCTTAACCGTACCCAAAACAACCTTACCCTTGGCAACTACGCCTTCGCTTGCAAGAGCAGGCTTTAAGATAACTGCACCTTTATTCATAGCACGGGCTGCTATTAATACTTCGGGAACATATACTTCATTATTTTTGAATTTTTCGCCGATAATACCCATGCCTGAAAGCAAGCCTTCTTCAAGAATTTCTTTTGCAGAAATTCCCTGTGCCAACGCGTCTGTAACTAACTGCTCTACCACCGGTGCTTTGCCTTTTTGAAGATTTTCGCTGATTTCTTGTAAAATGCTCATGTGATTTTCCTCCAGATTGTTTTTTTATTTCAAGCGTTAAGCGTGTTACATCGTTTTGCGGATTTTTCCGCGTTGCTCACGATAATAACCCGGCGTCACGCCTGTATGCTTTTTAAAAACCTTTGAAAAATAGCTTTGGTCTTCAAATCCTACAAGACCTGCGACATCTATAAGCTTGACCTTTTCAGATATCAGCAGATGTTTTGCTTTTTCAATGCGGATACGGTTCAGATAAGTGTTAAAATTGCATTTCATCTCTTCTTTAAAAATTTTGCTGAAGTAAGAGGGCGAAATATAAACATGCTCAGACACAAGCTCCAGGCTTATTTTTTCACGGTACCTGTGGCGCATATATTCAAGGGCTTTGTGAATAATATCAAGGTGTTTGACATCTTTGAAATTAAACACATAATCGGTAAATTTTGTAAGTATTGAAGTCAACCAAAGACACAAATCATCAACTGTGTAAAAAATGTTTATTTCGTTTATATATTTATTGTTAAGGCTGAAAATGTCATTTGCATCGGCCCCTCCGTCAACAGCTGCGCGCGATATAAGAACAATTAGCTCAAGGACGCGTGAACGGATAACCGTGAATTCTCCCCCTGAATGAAGGAAAATATAGCCAAGTATTTCGTTTAACAGCCGCTGAGAGCTTTGCTTATCGCAATCTAAAATGCTTGCGTGAAGCTCGCGTTCTTTTTCAAACGGATAGGGCGGAATATCGTCTGAAGCACCCTTAATCGACATCAGATAATGCCCGATCTGCCCCTGAAGCTCCTGTGACTGCTTGTTTTTTATAAGCTGCTTCTCCTGTGCGGTTGAAGCTATAAAAGAGGCCTGATTAAAAAGAATTGTAGAAAAACTGTTCACCTTTTCGGGTGAGGCTCTGGGAATATTTTTAATAAGCTCTTCAAAATAGCCCGTCATTTCCAAGGGGATATTATGCTTTTCGATTAAATCATACTTTAAAAAATCGTTTTGATCAATCATTAAAAGAGGTCCTGCAACAAGTGCCCCAATAATAGTATCGGCTATAATAATAGGAGATATGAAGCAGGTAAGTCCCATAGGGCAGAAATAAACATATTTACCGCCAAAACGTTCGGCTTGCATAAGACCGTATATTTGAATATCAGCACACCCGTTTTGTTTGCCTGTAACCTTTTCAATCTCTGCGCACAAGCCGCATTCACTGCAGCCGCGCCCGCACGAATACTGTACCTGTCCCTCGCTGTCAATCAATGTGCACGGAATATCTGTTGCGACAAAAAAAGAATCGGTAGTTTCACGAGAAAGCTTTTCATTATATCTGAGAGCATCATCTAGCAAAGAAAATCTCACCCCGCTTACATCACAAAGACAACTGCAAAATCATATTACGTCATCATTAGAAAAATATTTTTTCTATCAAAATGCCTACTATTCCAATATACCACATCAAAATCACAAAATATAAGAAAAAATATCTAAAAATGGTAAAAATTTACGATTAATAAACTGACTTATTATGACAGAAAATTCACCCCTGTGTAAATATAATAAAAAAAGCAGATGTTTTTTATTCAAAAAATCAAAACGTTTTGGTAATTTATAAAACATACAAATCTAAAAAAGGCAAAAACCTCACGTTTCAAACATTTTGTTTATACGATATAAATTTTTGAAATACAAAAAAATATTGGCTGACTAACAAACAATTTAATAGGCAAATTAAATATAGGCTGTTAAAGGCTTACAAAAAAGGAGGTTGAAAAATTTGCGAAAAACAATTAAGGTTTTTGCAGTAATTTGCACTGTTTTTTCTGTTCTGCTGCTTACCGTATCATTTTCATCGGCAAGTAATTTGCCCGATAAATTTTGGGTTATTGAGGGCGAACAGCTTATTATAAACCGTGATGTTCCAATAAGCGTTTTTCAAAAAAATATAGGCAATGACAAAGCCGTGCCTGTTTCTATTGCCGGCCAAAGCTATAAAGCAAACCTTAAAATGCTTGGCATTTTTCCTATAAAAGAAGTTAATGTTGAAATTGTCAAGCAAAATATGGTTGTCCCCTGCGGTACAAGCTTCGGAATAAAAATGTACACCCAAGGGGTTGTAATTGTCGGAACATCTCTTGTTGATGGCATAAATCCGTCAAAGAATGCCGGCATAAAGGAAGGCGACATTATATTAAGTATAGATAAAAAAATGGTAAATTCAAACGAAGATGTTGCAAATATCATAGAGCAAAGCGCAGGCAAAGCACTTACACTTTCAATGAAACGAAAAAACGAAAGCTTTGAGACCGAACTTATTCCGATTCTTTCAAAAACCGATCAAATCTATAAGGCAGGAATCTGGGTCCGTGATTCGAGCGCCGGAATAGGTACGATGACCTTTTACGACCCTCAAAGCGGAGCTTTCGGAGGTTTAGGGCACGGCATATGCGATGTTGACACGGGCGAAATTATGCCGCTTATGTCGGGCGAAATTGTGCCGGTAACAATAACGGGAATCGTAAAAGGCGCGGATGGCGCACCTGGGGAAATAAAGGGATATTTCAGGCAAGAAATAAGCATAGGAACCCTTTTGTTAAATAATGAAACAGGTGTTTTCGGCAAAATATCAACTGCTCCGGTAAAGAATATCGAGGCTCTGCCGGTTGCAATGAAGCAACAGGTAAAAACGGGATATGCCCAAATTATTACAACCCTTACCGAAAACAAGGTTGAATATTTTGATATTGAAATTGAAAAAGTTAATTATAACGAAAACAGCCCAACAAGAAATATGATAATAAAAATCACAGATAAAAAGCTTTTGGACCAAACAGGGGGAATCATACAGGGCATGAGCGGGAGTCCCATTATACAAAACGGAAATATTGTGGGAGCGGTAACTCATGTTTTTATAAACGATTCAAAAAGAGGCTATGGAATTTTTGCCGAAAATATGCTCAAAAGTGCGAAAAGCGCCGAGCTGAAAAAGGTAGGATAGAATTCGAAAGCTCTTAAAAAGACCCTTCACGCAGCTGCGTCACATAAATATTCCAACCGTCCGTAATTTAAAAATTGTTCACACTGTTTTAAGCTTGATTTGATTACTGCCGGACGCTTGCTTTATTTTGAGAGATATGTTAATCTGTAGAAGTTGTGACACTTGATTTTTGGTGCCTGCAGATTAATTTGAGGGGTATGATTATATCTATGCTTATTACAATTGTTAAAAACGAAACAATAAAAAAAATCACACTTGCAAATTCTATGACAATATCGGATTTTTTTCATGAATACGGTATTTACATTGATCGTCCATGCAGCGGAAAAGGAACCTGCGGCAAATGTGCCGTCAAGGCGGACGGCATTTTAAGTCCTTTGTCAAAAAATGAGAGCAAAGCATTAAGTCAAGAGCAAATAAGTGGTGGCTACAGACTTGCGTGCGAAGCATATATTAAAGGTGACTGCAAAATCTTAATGGAAGAGCAAAGCGTACAATCAATTGAAACACGCGGAAACGCAGAATTTTCTTTTGTGTCTGAATTTGAAAACAAAACAATAAACGCAACCGTTCCAACCCTTGATAACCAGTTAACCGACTATGAGTGTCTCAATACCGATATGGAAATATCTCTCTTTGCACTTAAAAAACTTCCTTTTGTGATTCGCGAAAGTAAATACTCTCCCAAAGCTGTTATATGTAACAACCGAATTTTAGATGTTGCTACAAAAGAAACAGATATTACAGGCGTTGCAATCGATATCGGCACAACTACTGTTGCTGCCTATTTTTATAATCTTAAGACAGGCGAGCTTATAGACACACAAAGCGGACTAAACACTCAGCGCACCTATGGGGCGGATGTAATAAGCCGTATAGAGCACAGCCAAACAAAGGGAGGCCTTGACGAGCTTCAAAACGCGATTGTTTCGCTTATCAATGAGCTTATTGAAAAATCTTGTAAAAAAACAAATCAAAGGGCAGAAAATATTTTTAAAATAACAGTTGCCGCAAATACTACAATGCTTCATCTTCTTTGCGGCATAAATCCGTCCGCTATTGCCTGCTCGCCGTTTATTGCGGCCACAAGCTTTGGTTTTTGTGTAAATTGCAGTGATCTCAAAATAAACGCGCACAGCCAGGCTTTTGTTTATTTAATACCTTCAGTTTCGGCATATGTGGGCGGAGATATCGTCGCGGGCATTGCAGCCTC
>JGI994J12354_10003728_pt1 | contig 14069 bp, 12 predicted proteins | sample IntmicLarv3ML3BL_FD_12354 | JGI IMG/M metagenome (IMG submission 12354)
GTCGGAGCCGTAGCGGCCGGGGGCGTTTCCGTGGTGACGGGAGCGGCATGCGCCTCGGTGGCGGGCGGCGGGGGCGGCGCTTCGGGCGTGTCGCCCAAATGCCACGCCAGAAAGAGCAGCGCGACCACGGCCAACAGCACCGCAACATAGACACCCCGGCGCATCATACCAGCCTCACAACGCCCAACAGCCGGAAGAGCAAGGCCGCCGTCTCGCCCCGGGTGAGGGCCCGAGCGGGCTGCAAATCCATGCCCTCGGGGGCCAAAATGCCGCGGCGGACGCAAAAGGCCAGCCCCTCGGCGGCCCAAGAGGCCGCCTGACGATAGTCATCAAACTGCGCCAGCACATCCTGTGCCGGAGGCACTGCGCCGTCGTCCCCGGCCAGCCGTGCTGCCCGTTGGAGCATGACGGCAGCCTCCTGCACGGTGACCCCGCCATGGGGGTCGAAGCGCCCCGCTCCCCTTCCGGCCACAAGGCTGTAGTGGACAGCCGTAACGATAGGCCGGGCGAACCAGGCGNCCGCCGATACGTCCTCGAAGGCCTCGCCGGGGTGATCGGGCAATCCCAAAGTGCGCACCAGCAGGGCGGCGAACTGGGCCCGGGAGAGCGATGCCTCGGGCGCGAAACGCCCATTGCCCATGCCCTGCATAATGCCCATCTGAGCCAGCGCGATGATTTCCTTCTCGTACGTGCAATGCGTCAAATCGGAAAACTCAATATACACATCGGGGATGACGGGCCCCTGAATGTCGGGATGCCGCCCCGGCAGGCCAAAACTGACATCGGGCAAAGCGCGGGGCTGAACATCGGACATATCCCACAGGGCAGGCTTGCCATCCCGCTGGCGCCGGAGGGCCGCGAGGGCCAGCAGGGCCTGCTCGGTGGCCATTCCGCTGGCGGCCTCCCCAGCCAGATGCGCAAAGCCGCCGCCCGCAAGGGCAAAGGTCATAAAGGCATTAAAAACCGTGCTGCCATTTTTAACAAACCGAGGGTCGCGCGGCTCGATGCCAAGAGCCGTCATGGCTATGATAACCTGAGCGGCGCTCTCGGCGGTGGCGTAGCCCATGCTCATGAAGCCGCCATCGGGCTGCTGCACGCCGGAGAGGTAATCCAGGGCGGCATTGATAGCCACATCGACCATGGCGCTGCCCCGGTGGGGAGCCATGGCCTGGAGCGCCATGGCCGTCAGGTCGGGGTCTGCCGCCATGCGCTGTCCTGTTTCGTCCAGCGAAAAGCCACCGTTCGGCCGCTGATGGCCCAGCAGTCGTTGGAGCGCGACCCCAGCCGCGGAGCTATCGCTTCCCCCAAGGGCGATAAGCCCCCAGATATGCTCACTGACCAGTGTCATGGGGTTTTCCAGTATGGCCTCAACGCCTGCGATGGCATTGGGGTAGCCCAGCGCTTTGAGAGCCAGAGTACGGCGTAGCGCCTCCGAAGCGGTTAGCCCCGCTACGTTTTCCGCAGCGAAATAATAGCCTTCGCGCTGGGCATCGGTGAGGGCGTAGCCGCTGCGCGCAAGGCCCAAAAGCTGCCACTCGGCCCCCATTTGCGCAAAGCCGTCCGCCGTTTGAATATACCGGGCTGTGACCTCCCAAGCACTGTCGAGGCGGTCGAGGGCCAGGGCGGGCAAGGCGGACAGAGTGAGCATCGCGGCCAATAAAATGGCAAGGATTTTTCTATGCATGGTACCTCCTTGAGGGACAATGAAGCGTGGAGAGAAACGAAAGGGGTTGGTTAGGATTTTGACCCAAACGGGGCCACTTTGGTTCTCAAAAGCGGCCCATTTGATGCCTGTCTACCGCAGAAAATCGGGCACCCGGCAGGGGACGATGGTGATGTCACGCCACACATCGCCGTAGATGTACGGCTCCACAGGGAACCATGTTTCCCGGATAGCCTGCTCGCTCTCAAAATCGACGATGAGCACCGAGCCCTTCATCTGGCCGTTGTCATCGATGAGGGCGCAGGCCGAGATGAGCTTGCCCTCCGTTTTCATGTTGCGGGCGAATGCCATGTGGGTTTCGCGGATGGCCATACGGCGCTCTAAGGCCCCGTGATCGGTGCCGTCCATAGCTGTCACTAAAAACTCCATTTATTTTTCCTCCTTGGGGGCCACCAGGGTGAAGCCCTCGGGCGGGGTCTCGCCCAGGAGATGCCGCACGAAGAAATCCCACCGCCGACGGGTGATGTAGGGGAACTTGCCAAGGCCGTGGTCGGCGTTGGGATAGTAGAGGAACTCAAAATCCTTATTGGCCTCGATGAGGTGATGGGTCATCTTGATAGAAGCCGAGGGGTGGACATTGTCGTCCAAATCGCCGTGCACCATCAGCAGCTTGCCCACGAGATTCTCGGCGAAGTTGTGATTGGCCTGATCCTTCCAGGTCTCGGAATCAAAAGCGCCCATCCAACGCTCGCCCCAGGGGGCGTTGTAGATGGCCTGGTCGTGGTTGCCGCACAGGCTGACGCCCACTTTGTAGAACGCGGGGAACTGCACCATGGCCCGCACGGTGGCGTATCCGCCGCCCGACGCGCCCCAGATGCCGACGCGATCAAGGTCCATCCATCTGTATTTTTCCCCCAGCTGACGGATGGCGGCCACATCGTCTGTCAGGCCGCAGCACTCCTCGGTGTGGCCGTAGCCCACATCGTGCATGGCCTTGCTGCGCAGGGGCGTCGAGAAGCCATCGACCACCACCGACACAAAGCCGAGCTGAGAGGCTGTCTGGATGCCATACATGGGGTCAAGTGTGCTGCCGCACTGCCACTGGAAGCTCTTGGGCACCACGATGCGCTGCTGGCCGCCGTAGGTGTATTGGAGGACGGGGTACGTCTTCGAGGGGTCAAAATCCGCCGGCTTGAGGATAATGCCGTAGATGACGGTCTCGCCGTCCCGTGCCAGGGCAGTGAAGGGCTCGGGGGCATGGTACCCGGCGGCAATCAGCCTATCGATGTTGGCAGTGGCCACCTCGAAGAGGTCGCTGCCGCTCACATCGCGCACCACATGGCGCGGCACGGTCTGCACGGTGGAGTAAGTATCAATGATATAGCTGCCATCGGGGCTGAAACGGCTGACATGGTCGCTGATTTCCGGGGAAATGAGCGTGATTTCCCCACTGTCCAGATGGACGGAGTAGAGCATCTGGTAGTAAGGGTCGATGCCCTCTTCCCTGCCGCCCGCAGAAAAATAGGCCAGACGATTTTGGGCATCCACATGCCGCAGGCGGCGGAAAGCCCAGCCATCGGGCGTTAGGCGGCGCTTGAGGGCGCCGCTCTCACTGCAATAGAGGTAGAGGGATGACCAACCCTCAATCTCCGAGTGCCACAGCACCTCGCTGGTTTCGGGCAAGTAGTGAAGGCTGGGTTCCTGATAATCCTCCTGGGCGGCTGCGCCGAACCAGCTGATGAAGCCGGTGGTTTGGTATTCATCGTGGATGGGGCTCTTGGATGTGCCGTGCTCGGCATCAATGAGCACGCAACGCAGATTTTTGAAAAGGCGGTCACAGTGGAGGAAATAGGCTGTTTTGCCGTCATCGGTCCACTTGATCTGATTGCCTTCGGCCCCGAAGTGTCCATGGGCCTCCAGCGTGAGGATATCGCCGCAGGGGGCAGTGACGCGGGTGAGGTTTTTGGCCTGCACGCTGCCCACAAAAACCTGGGCCTGACGCACCTGCTCATCCCCAGGCAGCGGATAGGGGTAGGAGACATGGATGGGCCGCGGGTCATCCCCCAGGGGCACCGACTGGATGAGGTTCATCTTGCGACACAGGCGGGCATCGCTGCGATAGGTGAGGAAATGCCTCGAGTCGGGCGCAAAGACGATGGCCGGGCGGGTGACCAGCTCGGGCTTACCCAGCAGCTTCCAGCTGACGCTGTATCCGGGGCGAGCGTACTCCAAAAGGGGCTCGCCGTCACTCGTCAGCTGGGTGATTTTGCCGCTCTCGTTGCAGCGCATGAAGAGGTTATACTCCCGTACAAAGACCGACACCGATTTGTCGGGGCTCGTGACCTCGTAGGGGTCGTGAAGGGGGAAGCGCAGCAGCCCGAGGGTTCCGGCCTCCATATCGAAGACGAACTCGCCCACCGCATCGGTGATGGAGAGGTAGACGAGGCCGGCACCGTCATCGACCTCGTGGATGGTGATGGGCAGCTTGTTTTTGTCGGGCAGGTCTCCGCCGACAATGCCCTGAATGTGAGCGGCCATCTTGTCGTGGCAGAAAAGCAGGCTCTGGGCCCTCTCCTCAGCCTTGTATCGGGTGTACTGGGTGGCGATTTCACCGTCTGCCTCAATATCCCGGGCATACCAGAAATCTTGGGAGCCGGTGCACCATTTTTCGGCAATGCGCTCGTTGAGGATGCTTTTTTTCTCAGTGGTCAGGTACAGGGCCTTGGCTTTTTCGTAGCGTGCTGAAATGTTCATAAGCGGGCTTCCTCCCTATATAGGATGTCATTGCATCCATTGATTTTTGCAAGGCTCCGGGCCGCGCGGTCGATGGCCGCGCGTAGGGCCTTGGTGGGTTTGACACCGTCCTCGAGCCACAGGCCGCGGATTTCGAGCACGCCATCCTTGCCCCGCACCGGCTCAATGCGGGCGACAAAGCGCTCGCCATAGAGGACAGGCAGCGTGTAGTAGCCATAGCGCCGTTTGGCCTCGGGCACGTAGATTTCCCAGGTGTACTCAAAGCCGAAAATCTGGCGCAACAGCTTGCGGTCCCAAATCAGGTTATCCAGCGGCGCGATGAAGGCGCATTGGGGCTTGTACTCAGTGCCCGAGAGCACCTCCTCAAGCAGCGCGGCATCCCGTGCGGCGGCGTAGTAGGGCTCCGCGATGCCCTCGATTTCCACCCGGATGAGCCTTCCCAAATCATGCAGCTGAAGGATGGCCTTTTTGACACCACCGCGCTCGACACCCTTGACGCCGAGGAAGGCGTCCGACCTCCGGGCCTGCTGAAAGCCTACCGAGCCCACGCGCCGTAGGACATTCCAGAGGGTGTAGTCCCAGTCGTCCGGGTGGGGGTCGTCTGCCTCCAGCAGCGGGGCGGGCAAGTGCCGTTCGGCCAAATCGTAGTATTTGAGGGTGCCTTTTTTATGGTGGATGACCAGCTTGCCCTGAAAGTAGAGGGTTTCCAAGGTGGCGCGGCCCAGCGTGGTGTCGCTCCAGTACCAATGCACCTTCTCTGGGAGCCCTAAATCCTTAGAGCAGCTGGGGCCGTGTTCGCTAATATGGGTCAAAACCCGGTCGCACACCGCTGCGACGGGCTCGCTGCTGCGACCATAGCCGCCGTAGTAGGCCCGCTTGCGGGCGAAGTAGGGCCAGGTCTCGGCAGGCCAGATGGCCAGCTGCTTGTCAAAAAAATCCACCAGCAGACGGTCTTTGTAGAGCAAATCATCCAGCATGGATTTTTGGAAGCCCTTGACCCGGCTTTGCAGCACCAGCTGAGCATTCTGGCCACAGGCGTCGATGGGATCAAACTGGATGCACCCGACCTGGGCGATGTAATCGAGGACACCTTGACGGCCCGCAAAGCGGGGCTCGCCGATGAGACCGTGGAGCCGTAGGAGGAACCTCCGCGCCTGGGCGAGGGTGAGTTGGTAGGTCATGGGTTGGCCTCCAATGCTGTTTTTTCTATCATACCACAGTGGCGGGCGGTATGCCAGATGGAAAGATGAGAAATAAGGCGTTCAAATCTCCCCGCACATGTGCTATAATCAAACTCATCTGATATGATAGAAGGAGACATTCTCATGTTCAACAAGCTCATCTGTATTGAATCGGCCGGCAGCCTCACCGAGGAAGCCTTGGCGCTGCTGAAAAACTACGCCCACGAGGTTGTGCTCCACTACGACATCCCGGCCACGCCTGAAGAGGTTCGGGCACGGATGGAAGGTGCCGATGCCGTGCTGGTCAGCTATACCAGCCGCATCGAGGGCTGGATGCTGCGTGCGTGCGCTCCCCTGCTGCGCTATGTGGGCATGACATGCAGCCTCTACGGCCCCGAGAGCGCCAATGTCGACATCCTGACGGCCCGGGAGCTGGGCATCACGGTCACCGGCTGCAACGCCTACGGCGACCGGGGCGTGCCCGAGTTTGTCATCCACGCCCTCACCAGCCTGCTCCACGGCTTCCGGGGCCAGCAGTGGAAGGACTATCCCCTCGAGATCACCGGCCAGAAAATCGGCCTCATCGGCCTAGGGGCCACCGGACAGCTCAACGCCCGGGCCCTGCACTTTTTTGGGGCCGATTTACGGTATTATGACAAGTTTGGGAAGCCCGAACTGGAGGTCGAGCTGGACATCCGGCCTATGGAATTAGATGATTTACTGGGCTGGGCCGATATCATCGTCTCGTGCCTCAACACCAACATTGCGCTCATGCACGCGCGCGAGTTCGCGTTGCTGGGAGACGGTAAGATTTACATCAACACCTCCATCGGCCCGGCCCATGAGTTGCCCGCACTCGAGGCGTGGCTCGACCGCCCCGGCAATTTCGCCATCGGGGATTTGACGGCCTCCCTGGATGCCAGTGGCAGGCTCCTCGAACGGCCCAATGTATTGTGCGCCGTCAAGCCCTCTGGGATGACGACCCAGGCGCGCATTCGCCTGGGCGAGATTGTGTTGGCGAACATTGCAGGGTTTTTGGGGTAACCTCGACGAATGAGACCTTGGGGCGTTGCCCCAAACCCCATTCAAAAAACTTTTGAAAAAATTCTTGAAAAACCCCAAAACCTTCTCAGGAATCGTGTTTCACACGATTTCTAATTAAAAGTTTTTGGGGTTCTCAGGGGTATTTTTTCAAAAATACCCCTGAGCCGCCGGAGGCAAAACCAACGGTTTAAATAAATCCAGGAGATGCCTATGAATCCTCAAAACCGCCCCATCGGTGTCCTTGATTCGGGCATGGGCGGGCTGACCATCCTCAAACCTGCGGCCCTGATGCTGCCCCAGGAGCACTTTATCTACTATGGCGACAGCCGCCATGCCCCTTACGGCATTCTGCCCGAGGCCGACATTCTGCGGCACACCCTGGCCGCTGCCGAGGCCCTGATGGATGCGGACATCAAGCTGCTGCTGCTCGCCTGCAACACGGCCACCAGCGTGGCCGCCGGGGCGTTGCGGGAAAGGCTGCCCATCCCTGTGGTGGCCATGGAGCCGGCCCTCAAGCCGGCCAGCCGGATTGCAGGCAACGGCCAGATCATCGTGCTGGCCACCCCGGCCACGCTGGCTCTGCCCCGCTTTCGGGAGAGTATGGCCCGGTACGGGGCACGGGCGGCGGCGCTGCCTCTGCGCGGGCTGGTCGAACGCATCGAGCAGGGCGAAACGGCGGGCCCCGCCATCGAAGGCATTCTGGCCGACGTCCTCCTCCCTGCCCTGCGCTTGCCTACCGACGCCATTGTGCTGGGCTGCACCCACTATCCCTTCGTGCAGCCCGTCATTGAAAGGATTGCCTCCAGGATTCCCATCCTGGACGGTACGGCGGGCACTCTGCGGCAGATGGAACGCCTTCTGGAGAAAGACGGCTTGCTGCGCACCGAGGGCGATGGCCGTATCAGCTTCCGCTCCTCGGATGAGACGGCCATTGTGGTGATGGCGCGGCTCTACGCGGGATACACGCCCTCGGAAATATAAAAAAGGCCGGATTATCATGATGATAATCCGGCCTTTTGCGTATGTGTTGCTACTTCTTCACAAACCGCTCGATGCGGCGGATGGCTTCCTCCAGCTGGGCCATGGAGTAGGCATAGCTGATGCGCACATGGTTCTTGCCGCTGTCGCCGAAGGCGCTTCCGGGGACGAGCGCCAGCTCCTGGCTCTCGAGCAGCTTTTCGGCGAAATCCTCACCATCCTTGCCGTACATGCTGACATCGGGGAAGATGTAGAAGGCCCCCTGGGGCTCAAAGCAGTCGAAGCCCAGCCGGGTCAGGTTCTCGAAGAGGAAGCGACGGCGGGCGTCGTACTGCTCCCGCATGGCCTTGACGTCGGCCTCGCCGTGGCGCATGGCCTGGATGCCGGCGTACTGGGCCGGGGTGGAGGCGCACATCATGGCGTACTGGTGCAGGCGCGTGGCATACAGAATGAGCTCGCTGGGGCCACAGCAGTAGCCCAGGCGCCAGCCGGTCATGGCGTAAGTTTTGGAAAAGCCGCTCACCACCACGGTGCGCTCCCACATCCCGGGCAGGCTGGCGATGGAGGTGTGCTCGAAGCCGTAGGTCAGCTCGGCGTAAATCTCATCGGAGATGACCAGGATATCGGTGCCGCGCAGCACCTCGGCGATGGCCTCCAGCTCGGATTTGGTCATCACCGCGCCGGTGGGGTTACTGGGATAGCTCAAAAGCAGCATCTTGGTTTTCGGCGTGATGGCCGCCTTGAGGGCCTCGGGGGTCAGCTTGAAGCTGTCCTTTTTGGTGGTCTGAATGGCCACAGGCGTCGCGCCGCTCAATGCGGCCAAGGGGCTATAGCAGACGAAGCACGGCTCGGGAATGAGTATCTCATCCCCCGGAGAGAGGAAGGCCCGCAGGCACAGGTCGATGGCCTCGCTGCCGCCCACGGTAACGAGAACCTGGTCATCGGGATTGTACACAAGGCCGAAGCGGCGGCTCTGATAGTCGGCAATCTCCTTCCGCAGAGCCAAAAGCCCGGCGTTGGCCGTGTACTGGGTCTTTCCGGCGTTCAGGCTGTCGATACCGGCCTGCATGATGTGGCCGGGGGTGATGAAATCGGGCTCACCCACGCCCAGGGAGATGGCGTTGGGCATGGTCTCGGCAATGCCGAAATACTTACGGATGCCCGACGGCTTGATGGCCGCCACAGCGGGATTGATGGCCTTGGTATAGTCAAACATAGGGGTCAGCTCTTTTCTTTATAATGGGGTGTCTGCCAAGGGAGATTATAGCACAGGCGCCGTCCCGGCGCAAGATACTACTTGACCGGCGTGAAGGGCGACTCCCACCCAGCATTGCTGCGGAAGGTGAACCGCTCGGGGTCGTAGGGCGGGGTCAGCTGACCAAACCAGTCCTCCCGGCAGATATAGCCCAGCCGCGCCGCAATGGCGATGACGAACTCCCGGAAGCCGGTATCCTGGGCCGTGATGATGTTGCCGTCCACCACGATGGGGGCGTAGACGATGTTGTCGGGGTCGAGGAAGGGGAACATGGGGATGTCCTCCTGGTAGACGGCGATGCAGTGCTTTTTGCCCTCCAGCAGCCCGGCCTTGGCCAGCAGCAGCGGCGAGATGGAGATGGAGGCGATGGTGTAGTCGGGTCTCTCCTTGAAGCGGCGTAGGAAGGCGGTATAGGCGTTATCGTCCACGACAGCCGGCACATCGCCGCCGATGCCCGAAAGCACCAAGCAGTCGTAGGCCTCGATGTCAAAAGTCTCCACTGTGTGGTTGGGCAGCACGCGGAAGCCGTCCTCATTTTCCACCGGGTCAAGAGTCTTGGCCACCAGCTCGATTTTTCGGCCAATACAAGCCGCCATATAGCCTACAAAGGCGATTTCGTAGTTGCTGAAGCCGGGATAGATGAGCATGGCGATGTTTTTCATAATCTTCTCCCTCACAGTGTATGATTGTGGCGCCCTATGCCTCATCCTCCGGGGTCACCACCAGCTTCCAGGCGTAGAGATTGCAGCTGTAGAAGCCCTTTTGAATCAGGGGGTCATTATGGGCAATCTCCTCGGCCTCCTTGCGGGTTTTGGCCTCGAAGAGCAGCATGCCGCCATCCTTGTTGGTGAAGTGTCCGCCCAGAAGCCAGCGCTGTCCGGCCACGGCCTCGACATAAGCCAGATGGTCATCAAAGTCCTGCTCGGTCATCTTGTCGCTGCCCGCCCGGAGGTCAACGCGGACGAAGAGCCTATTTCCCTTCTTCGTTTTCATCAGAAGGCGATTTTACTTTGGATGTACGCAGCCAGCTCATCGATGGGCAGACGCACTTGATCCATGGTATCCCGATCGCGAACGGTGACGCAGCCGTCGGTCTCGCTCTCGAAATCGTAGGTGATGCAGAAAGGCGTGCCCACCTCATCCTGGCGGCGGTAGCGCTTGCCGATGGAGCCGGTCTCGTCATAATCGCACATGAAATGGGCGCTCAGGCTGTGCCACACCGCCATGGCGGGCTCGCCCAGCTTTTTGGAGAGAGGCAGCACGGCGCACTTAAAGGGCGCGATGGCCGGGTGCAGCCGCAGCACGACGCGGGCGTCGTGCTTCTCGGCATCGACAACCTCCTCATCATAGGCGTCCACCAACAGCGTCAGCATGATGCGATCGACGCCAACAGCCGGCTCGATGCAGTAGGGGATGAATTTCTCGTTGGTCTCGGGGTCGAAATACTCCAGGGTCTCCCCCGAGTGGGCGCTGTGCTGCTTCAAATCAAAATCGGTGCGCGAGGCGATGCCCCACAGCTCCTCCCAGCCGAAGGGGAACTGGAACTGAATGTCGGTGGTGGCGTTGCTGTAGTGGCTCAGCTTTTCGGGGGCGTGGTCGCTCAGACGCAGGTTTTCGGCGCTCACGCCCAAGCCGAGCAGCCAGTTGTGGCAGAAGGCGCGCCAATAATCGAACCACTCAAGCTCGGTGCCCGGGCGGCAGAAGAACTCGAGCTCCATCTGCTCGAACTCCCGGGTACGGAAGATGAAGTTTCCGGGGGTGATTTCGTTGCGGAAGCTCTTGCCCACTTGGCCAATGCCGAAGGGCAGCTTTTTGCGGCTGGTGCGGGCGACATTTTTGAAGTTGACGAACATGCCCTGAGCCGTCTCGGGGCGCAGAAAGGCCTCAACGGCGCTGTCGTCGGACGCACCCAAGAAAGTGCGCAACATCATGTTGAACTTGCGCACAGGGGTAAAATCGCGCTTGCCGCAATTGGGGCAGCGGATATCGTGCTCGGTAAACAGGGCGTTCAATGCCTCGATAGACATGCCGTCGGCGTCGTCCTCAATACCCTGCTCGGCATAGAAGGCGTTGGCCAGATTGTCGGCCCGGAAGCGGCTCTTACAGGCCTTGCAGTCAATCTGCGGGTCGTTGAAGTTGGAGGTGTGGCCCGACGCGTCCCACACCCGGGGGTTCATGATGAGGGCGCTCTCGATGCTGACATTGTAAGGGCTCTCCTGAATGAATTTTTTCACCCAGGCCTTTTTGATGTTATTTTTAACCTCGACGCCCAGAGGACCGTAATCCCATGAGTTGGCCAATCCGCCGTAAATTTCGCTGCCGGGGAAGACAAAACCCCGATTTTTGCACAGGGCCACCAGTTTTTCCATGGATTTTTCAATGTTATTCATAGTTTTCTCCTAATTGCATCATGGATTTATGCAAAATTCTAGCTTGAAACCTCCCACTTGTCAAGTAGAAAAGTTTTTGCTATAATGAAGTGGTTATCGTTCGGCGGATGGTCCGTCGGACTGAGACATCGAGGCGTGGCGCAGTTTGGTAGCGCGCCTGCTTTGGGAGCAGGAAGCCGCAGGTTCAAATCCTGTCGCCTCGACCAGTTGAAGTGTCCTTATAGGATTTGAGAGGTTCACCCCTCTCAATCCTATAAGGACATTTTTGCTTTCAGGGGCAGTCCTTCGTTATAGGCAAAGGGCAACCCCTTTTCGTGTTTGAATATTTATACTCGGCACTGGGAACAGGTCGGTTGGGATGTCGAATGTCCCCACGCAGTTATAGTGAATGATAATCTTCTGCCGCTTGATGTTGGTTTCCTTCTGTGCGTGGTAAACCTCAATGTAATCAATTCATTCACGACCTTCTGGTTGAGCGCCTCGATATCTATAATAGTACCGAGCGGTGTCGATGAACGGATTGTCCACTGGCGGGAATGGGCGTCCAGCAATTCGGCACGGACTATCTTGATGCGCTGGCCTAAATCATGCTGTTCAAGCTCGTACTTGCTCGACATCTTGGCAAACCGCTCATCGCTGATTTTCCCCGAGCCGCTGTCCTCATAAAGCCGCTCATAGGTGCCATCAAGCTCTTTATCCCTGGCCGTTAGACTTTGCAATTCCTTTGCACCGGGCTGGGCAACGCCGATTAGAACTTCTCAGCCCCTCTCGGGCCGGGCACCTCATGAGCCGCCGGGAGGCTGAGATCAGCTTCACCCTGTCGGCCTTCAAGGCCGAGATGGCCGGGGTATTCACCACCTCGGTCTCCAAGGAAACTCTGGATGAGTGCCTCATGGCCTACAAGCCCATGAAGGAAATTGTCCGGAATATCGCCGAAACGGTACGCATCGACCGGGTAATTCGGCCCATTTACAACTTCAAGGCGGGTGAAAATGCCGTGACGCGGCGCAAATGAGGGTGTAGGAACAATCGCTCCCGGATGACTCCGGGGGCGACTGTTTAATCTGATGAAATGAAAGGGTTGCTGGCTGGCAGCCTTTTTTTGTTTACCTTTCTGCTTCCGCTGCTTCACCCGGCGCACCAAGAACTGTCCGCCGTGCAAAATATATTATATATCAAACTCGTCCTCGCGAACAGAATCACAGCAACGATTTATCAATTTTTGAGAGAACGGCGGTATGATATTGAGTAAACTCTTTACTAAAATAATAGGATTAGGTGCTTCTCAAATGCGCAAATATCCTGTATACTAATGCAAATACCGGATGGGGGGGAACGATATTGGCCGACAATTCGATTGAACGTATCCGCGAGGCCGAGCTTGGGGCCGATGAAATCCTACATAGCGCCCACGAAGAGGCCGCCAAAATCGTGGAGCGCGCGAAAAAGGAGGCCGAGCTGCTGCTGCGCGCCTGCGAAGACAACGCTTTGGCCCGAGGGGAAACACGGCTTGCCGCCATGGCGCAGAAAAATGAACGGGCACGGGCGTCCGCCTCGGAAGCGCTGGGCGCGGAAATAGAAGCCCTTTCCGCGCATATGAGGGCGCGGCAGCCGCTCGCTGTCGCGGCGCTCATCAAGGCGATTCCCTGACCGGCCCGCCTGATCAAGCACCATTTTTTGCAAAGGAAGTTGGTGATGTAATTGGCTGTTAAACCCATGAGTCACATCCATATATGCAGCATGAAGCGGGACCGCAAGGCAATTTTGGAGCTGCTGCAGCGCCGCGAATTGGTGGAGGTCCGCGAGATTCCCCTGGAGGACACCTCCTCCGAGGCCCCGGTCTTCAGGCGGGCGGACATGTCCCGTGAGCGGGAGAGCTTCAAGAAATCTCTGGACGAGGTGCGCGAGGCCCGCGCAATCATCGACAAGGCAGCTCCGCCCAAAAAGGCCGGCCTGGCCTTTTTGCAGGGCCGCGAGGTGGTGACGCCCGAGACCGTCGCCCTTTTTTATGACCAATACAGCGACATTCTCAAGGACGCCTACCACATTGTGCGCTTGCAGCGGGAGCGCGTCGAGGCCAAGGCCGAGGCCGCCCGGGTGGACACCCTGCTCGAAGCTCTGCGCCCGTGGGCAGCGCTGCCGGTGCCGGTCTCCAGCCGGGGAAGCCGGCGCACAGCGCTCTTGATCGGCACCTTCGATGGCGAGCGGAGCCTCGAGGGCATCTATCAGGCCCTCGCCCGGGAGGCACCTGAGCTTTCGGCTGTCCACGCCGAGCTGGTATGGCAGAGCAAGGCGATGACCTGCCTCTATTTCATCGCCTTGAAGCAAGACGCCCCCGCGCTGGAGCGCGCCCTTTCGGCCATAGGCTTTGCGCGGCCTCCCGGCAGCATGTCGGGCCTGCCCGCCGACCAGATCAAAAGCCTCACCGAACAAAAGGAGGCCGCCTTGGCCCGCATCCACAGGGCGGAGGCGGACATCCAGGGCTTCACCTTCCGGCGTGAGGATTTCAAGCTGCTCGAAGACCATCTGACCCTGCGCATAGAGAAATACGAGGTCATCGAGCGGGCGGCCCACACCCGGCACACCTTCTCGCTGAGCGGCTATGTGCCCGCTCAGGCGGCGGATGCCCTACAGGCGGAGCTGCTGGCGCACTTCGAGTGCTCGGTGGAAATCGAGGCCGCCGATGCGCCAGGCGAGGAAGTTCCGGTGCTGCTTGAAAACCGATGGTTCACCCAGCCCGCCGAGATGGTGCTTGAGGGCTACAGCATGCCCGGGAAGGGCGAGCTCGACCCCACGGGGGTGAT
>JGI994J12354_10003729_pt1 | contig 14066 bp, 12 predicted proteins | sample IntmicLarv3ML3BL_FD_12354 | JGI IMG/M metagenome (IMG submission 12354)
TGTCGGCTGCCAAAGAAGGTCCAGCTGCCGCCGCTAAGGCAGAAGGTCAGTTCGAGGGCGCGCTAAAATCGTTGTTTGCTGTCGCAGAAAACTATCCTGCGCTACGTGCCAACGAAAACTTCTTGCAATTGCAAGCCGAAATTACTGATACGGAAGACAAAGTTCAAGCTTCTCGTCGTTTCTACAACGGCGGTGTGCGTGATTTGAATACTAAAATTCAGACTTTTCCGAGCAATATTTTCGCCAGTATGTTTGGTTTCAAGAAACGCGAATTCTTCGAAGTCGAAGACCGCGCTGCAATTGAAGAAGCACCTAAGGTTGATTTTAACAGCTAAGGATTAATCGCGAATGTATAGTGCGATTAGTGCCAACAAGCGGAACACTGTCATTATTATGGCGGTGTTCTTGCTGATTGTTGGCGGTCTGGGCGGAGTATTTGGCTATATGTATAGCAATATGTGGATTATTGCGTATGCGTTGGCTTTTGCTGTTATTTATGTAATTATTCAAGTATTTGCAGCCAGTCACGAGGCGTTAGCAATCAACGGTGCTCGTGAGATCCAGAAGAAAGATGCACCCGAACTTTATCGTATTGTTGAGAACCTGGCGATTACCGAAGGTTTGCCAATGCCGAAAGTTTACGTTATGCAGGATCCGGCGCCGAACGCTTTTGCAACTGGTCGCAATCCAAAAACTGCCTCTGTTGCGGTGACGACTGGCTTGCTCGAAATTATGGATAAACGCGAACTTACGGCTGTTATGGCGCACGAAATGGGTCACGTCAAAAATTACGATATTTTAGTTAGTATGATTTCATTTGGTATTGTTGGTGCGATTGGTTTGCTGGCGGATTTACTTACGAGGATGCTTTGGTACGGTGGTAGCAGTCGTCGTAGTAATAATAGCAAGAATGACAGCAGTGGCGCGGCTGCTCTGCTTATTGGGCTGGTCGCTGCGCTCTTAGCGACACTTGCGGCAACACTGGTGCAATTAGCGATTAGTCGGCAGCGCGAATATTTGGCTGATGCGTCGGGTTCTTTGACAACACGAGATCCAGAAGCGTTGGCTTCTGCGCTGGAAAAACTCAAAACCGAAGGGCGTCCGATGATTCGTCAAAACAAATCAACTGCATCGATGTTCTTTTCTAATCCGTTAAAGAAAAAAGGTCTGTTTCAGACGCATCCGCCGCTCGATGAGCGAATTAAACGCTTGCGCGAGAATGCAACAAAAATCTGATGACTGCAAAAAAAACGAAAAAGAAAAAGCCGTTTGTTCTGATTAGACCGATTTTTGCGACAGGTCGTTTCTTTCGGAGTATTTGGAAAAAGATTACTAATCGCCAAAAAGATTTTCTTTCTCGGCGACCGCATCGTAGCTTTTATATGACACCGAGCGGACAATCTCGTCGGCCTTGGCGCATTCGTAAATATTTCGACTTTGCGAGTGATGCTTGGAAATTAATTTGGAAAAATAGGCGTTTATTCTTGAAGTTTCTTGTTTTGTATATGTTGCTTTCTGTGATAATTGTTGGTTTAATGAGTCAGACGAATTTTGTGGCGTTGCGAGATGCTTTGGATGAAGTGCCAAATATTGGCTTTTTCAATAGATACTCAACATTATTTTCTAGCGCAATGACCAGCGGTCCGGTCACGACAGATGCAGGTCAAAATATTCTAGCGACGTTGCTGTTCGCGTATGGCTGGCTGACGCTGATTTGGCTACTGCGAGAAATCGCCAGAGGGAATGGCTCTAAGCTGAAATTGCGTGATGGTCTTTATACTAGTGGTGCGCCAATACTGGGTATGGGTGTAGTTTTATTGATAGTCCTGCTTCAACTGATTCCGTTTGCGCTAGCGTTGCTGGCTTATGCAAGCGTTACTGCGGTTGGCTGGATTAATACTGGCATTCAAATCGAAAACATGGCGGCGTGGTGTGCGCTGGCGGTTGTCGCAATTGCAACGCTTTATTGGATTTGCTCTTCGTTTATTGCGCTTGTGATTGTAACACTGCCAGGAATGTATCCATTTGAAGCCATTCGGGCTGCTGGCGATTTGGTCGTTGGTCGTCGACTAAAATTGGTCTTGCGTGTCTTATTTATGGCGTTGCCTATTATATTGATATGGCTTCTTATTCTGGCTCCAGTCATTTTGATTGATAGTTGGCTGAAACTAACTTGGCAACCACTAGTGCCGATTGTAGTGCTTCTTTTGACGACAGTGACGCTGATTTGGTGTGCGGCGTATATTTATTTGCTTTATCGGAAACTGGTCGATGATCCGACACCGCCAGTGTCGACAGGGCGCGGAAGACGGCTTAATGTCAAGTCAGGAAAAGAAGGAAAAGTTAGGAAGTCTACACACCAAACTAAAAGTAAATCTAAGCTCGCGAAGAAGAACAAAAAATAATGCTAGAAATCACAAATTTATTTGTTAGTCTGCTTGCAGCAGCCGGAGGGGGAGGCTCGGATTCTGGTGGCGGAGATGGCGCGCTTATTGCTGTGGTAGGTTACTTGCCGGCGCACGCGATTGGTGCAGCCTTTCGTAAGAAATTTAACAAATCACCTGAGCTGAAAACACCATTGCAGATTCTTGGTTGGATATTGGCAAGTACTATCGCTTTAATTTGGATTATTATTGGAATCGCTATCATTAGCAGCAGTGACGGAATAGGCTTTTGGCTGGTTATTGCGGGAGTTTTTGCGTGGCCAGGAATGGGCGCTGGGCTTTATGGCTGGTTTGGTAAAATAAAGCAAAGCAAAGCTGCTAAACAGGCGATTCAACAGGCGGCGCAGCAAGATTCTGCGTGGAACGAAGATCATCTAAAATCTGGTGCAGAAAAAATTTTCACAATGTTTCAAAATGACTGGTCGACGTTCTCTACTGAGTCGATGAAGAATTATCTTACGCCGCGTTATCATCGACACGTTTCCCTGATGATGCGTGCTTTGCAAGAAATGAATCGGCAAAACATAATGAAGATTGATAGTTTTACACAAACGCATATTATTGCTGTAAATGATGCTACGGATAACGCAAATGATTCTTTCGTAACTGGTTTCGATGTATCGGCAGAAGACACATTGATAGATATGACAAATCATCAACATTTGTTTACAAATATGAATAACATCGAAGAATTTTGGCATTTCGTGCGCGATGGTAATGGTTGGCGGCTCGATGGGATTCAGCCAGCAACTGCAGTTTCTTGGGTTGCAAATCCGCCAATGGAGCAATTCGCCATAAATAACACCGCGTTTTATTCGTTGGATTGGGGTTGGCTACTATTACCACAACGCGGACAATTATTTGCAGGTGGAAAATTTGGTACTAGCGATATAAATAATCATATCATAGGTCAGCTGACGCGCACTAAACATATCCAGCAAGATGACGCGGTTTATCAACTTTATACTTATTCTGAGCAGCCAGCCGCGAATGGTACTAGGCAATATTTAGTTGCTCAGGTTGCTGTGCCGAAAACTTACGGTAATATTATCGTGCGTCGCAAAAAAGGCTTGTTCCAGTTCAAAATTCGCGGACTCAAAAAAGTTTCAACCGAGTGGAGCGATTTTAATAAAAAATTTCAAGTTTTTGCCACGTCTTCTGAGCAAGCTACCAGTTTTGAATTGCTAAATCCGAAATTTATGGAACAACTCGAGGCTGCGCCGTTTGAAATCAACCTCGAAGTCGCTGATAACGTAGTTTACTTTTATGCGCCGCTGAAGAAAATCGATGCCACGCATTACGAGAGTATACTGAAAATTTTGCAGGTTGGCTATCGTGAAATGCGTCTCTAAAAATGGTATAATAAAGGAGTGAAAGATTTTACCAAAGCTCGCGAACGCGCCAAGAAGTTGCGCACTTTGATTGATGATTATCGATATCATTATCACGTACTCGACGAATCGACAATGAGCGAAGCCGCTGCTGATAGCCTGAAACACGAATTAACTCAAATCGAAGAGCAGTTCCCTGAACTTATCACATCAGACAGTCCGACTCAGCGAGTGGCTGGTCAGGCGCTCGATAAATTTGTCAAAGTTCCGCACGCGCAGCGTATGATTTCGCTGAGCGATGTTTTTGACGAAGCCGAACTGATTGCGTGGAATGAGCGGATTAAGAAATTGCAACCAGATGCAAAATATGAATATTTTGTCGATGTCAAAATGGACGGCTTGGCTTGTTCGTTGATTTACGAGGATGGTAAATTATCGCAAGCTGTTACGCGCGGCGATGGCTTAATCGGTGAAGACGTCACAATGAATGTGCGCACGATCGTTAATGTTCCGCTGGCTTTGCGCGAAAAACTTTCGGGTCGCGTTGAAATTCGCGGCGAAATTGTAATTTTTAAGGAAGATTTCGAAAAGCTCAACGAAACTCAGAAAAAGATCGGCAAGCCAGAATTTGCCAACCCGCGCAACTTGGCGGCGGGCACGATTCGTCAGCTAAATCCCAAAATTGCCGCGGCGCGCCCGCTCAGATTTGTGGCGTACGATTTGATTACAGAAAATAATATCGCGACTAATTTCAAAGTTTATGAAACCTTGAAGAAAATTGGTTTCACGACTAGCGGACAGCAAAAACTTTGCAAAGCTTTGTCGAGCGTTGTGGCGTACGTGAATTGCCTTGAAACTGATCGAATTAAACTGCCGTTCAACACGGACGGCGCCGTCATAAAAATCGACAACAGGTATCTTTATCAAAAACTTGGCATTGTCGGCAAGACACCGCGCGGTGCGGTGGCGTTCAAATATCCCGCCGAAGAAGCTACCACGGTTGTGCGCGACATTGTGATTTCGATTGGTCGAACTGGCGCGGCTACGCCAGTGGCAGTATTCGACCCAGTTCAAGTGGCTGGCAGTACTGTGCGTCACGCCAGTCTGCATAATGCTGATGAGATTGCGCGGCTGGACATTCGAATTGGCGATACGGTGATTATCTATAAAGCTGGCGACATTATTCCGCAGGTCGAGCGTGTTTTAACAGAATTACGTTCAGAGCAATCAGAACCGTTTGACTACGAAAAAGCTCTTCAGCGTCAGTATCCCGATGTCGAATTCGAGCGACCAGACGGCGAAGTTGTCTATCGCGTAAAAGGCGAAACCAGCGACCTTATTCTAAAGCGCGCCGTGCAATATTACGCCAGCCGCCCAGCGCTCAATATCGACGGTTTGGGCGAGAAAAACGTTGTCGCGCTGGTCGATGCGGGTTTTATAAAATCGATTGCTGATTTATATATATTAAACCCCAAAGAAATTGGCAAGATGGAACGTTTCGGCGAATTGTCGGCGAACAATCTGGTCAAGGCGATTGCAGCGACCAAAAATCCGCCGCTTAGTCGGTTTATTACGGCGCTCGGCATTCGTCATATTGGTTCGCAAACCGCGATTGATCTGGCTAACTATTTCAAATCACTCAGCGCGTTTTTGGAGGCCGATTACGAGCAGCTAGTGAATATTTCTGGCATCGGAACGGTCGTTGCCGAATCTGTTATGGCTTGGATTAGCGACGAGGATAATATCCAGTTGGTGAAAAAAATGCGCGAATTGGACGTCGAGCCAACTCACGAAGATTTGTCAGTTGGCAAACTGGCTGGGCAAAATTTTGCCATTACTGGATCGCTGGAATCGATGAGTCGCGACGAAGCCGCCGACAAGATTCGGGCGCTGGGCGGAATTTTTCAAAGTGCGGTCGGTAAATCAACTAACTATTTGGTTGCTGGTGGCAAACTTGGCAATTCTAAGCGAATTGCCGCAGAGAAATTTGGTGTTAAAATTATTAACGAAAAAGAATTTATGGAGGTAATAAAATGAAAATTTATGTAATGCGCCACGGTCAAACTGAATGGAATATTCGAAAAGTTATACAGGGTTCTGCTGACATTCCACTAAACACTGCTGGACGCGAGCAGGCAAAGCTAGTATGCGAGAAGATGCGCGAAAAACCTTTCGATCTTATACTAACATCTCCGTTACAGCGTGCACAAGAAACTGCTGCAATTGTCAATGGGGAAGGATATTCTAAGCCTATAATAATAGAACCAAAATTGCGCGAGCGTAATTGCGGTGAATATGAAGGCGTAAAGAAAGCAGATTTCGACTACAATGATTTTTGGAATTTCAATACACCCAGTAATTACGAGAAAGCCGAAAGCAAGCAGGATTTCTATGATCGAATAAAGTTATTATTAGATGAGCTAACAGTAAAATATGGCGACAAGACGATTTTGATATCAACTCACGCGGGCGTCTGTAGGGTAATCAAATATATCTTGTCTGGCGATAGGTTCAATAATGGTGAGCTCGGACCTTACCTGCCTAAGAACTCAGATATCCTAGAATTTGAAATATAGAAAATAAACTACTGGTTGATTTAACAAAAAACTCGACTCCGAAGAGCCGAATTTCTTTTGCACTTAGACAAATTAGTCTTTGCTACGAGCTTCGCTGACCGTAATGTTACGACCATCGAGTTCTTTGCCGTCACCTTCGGCGACTGCCTTGTCAGCTTCGGCATCGTTTTCGAATTCAACGAAACCAAAACCACGGCTACGACCAGGATTGTCACGCTCAAACACAACTTCAGCCTTAGCGACTGTACCGAACTGTTCGAAAAACGCACGCAAACCATCGCTGTCGGTTGCCCAAGCTAAACTGCCAATAAATAGTTTTTTCATCATTTTTTCCTAAGTTACCAGAGAGTCGACCGTCTCTGATAGGAAGAACCGTACCGCGAAACCATCTCTGTGTAAGAAGTCTAGCACACTAATCATAAAAGCGCAAACGATTTTATTGGTGATTTTCTTAGAAAAACCCTTGCGCAAGTAAATTTCTTATGCTAAACTGATTACAACTGGTGCGCACGGGCTCGGCGGTTACGCTGACCCGTTCGTAAAAAAACAAAAACCAAAGGGCCCAGGGTGGGCGCGCAACAGTAAAAATAAAAAAACCTCGTCACAGCTTCTCCGGGCGAGTTTTTTTAATATCGTGTTTGGTTACTAACTGAGAAAAGTGGATTCGTTCTCTGTCTATGAATATGATATAGTGGATACAAAAGGAGGGTGAAATGAAATTAATTTTAGCATCGGCGGGGCTTTCTACGTCAGAAATTATTCAAAAATGTATTGAATTAACTGGTAAACCGAAAGAGTAAATTAACTTTGCGATAATTCACGAGGCTTTGATTGTCGAGCCGGGCGATCACAGTTGGTTCGTAGAAGATCTAAACAATATACGCAATAATTTTGGCGGTGCAATCGAATTTATTGATATCCAGATGCTCGATATAACTGAGGTCGAAAAACGCTTGGCTGATGCTGATGTGATTTATGTGGCTGGTGGTAACACGGATTATTTGTCGAACACTTTTGAAAAAACCAGTTTTATTAAGCTGTTACCGAAACTGCTTGAAACGAAAGTTTACGTCGGCAGTTCAGCCGGATCGAGTGTATTGGGTCATCGACCGAGCGCAAAAACGTTTGTTGAAAATTACGAAGAGAAACAGTTTACCGATAAATATCACAACTTCTTGGATTTGGTGATTTTGCCGCACTTGAACAGTCCATATTTTAATACTCGCGGCGAAGGTTGGGCGATTGAGGATTCTAAAACTGAGCCCGTGCCAGTTTATGCGCTTTCGGATAACGCGGCGGTCATTGTGGAGGACGAACAAATTTATGTAATCGGTAAAGATTATTTGGTCGTTAAAAATGGCGAGATGAAAAAAAGAGGTTAGCGGGGTTGTCGACATTTCTGCTAGGTTGTATAATGAATTCATTGGGGTGTTAGCTCAGTTGGTAGAGCGCGTGGTTCGCAATCACGAGGCCAGCGGTTCGAACCCGCTACACTCCACCAAAAGTTCCTTATTAAAACTATTAGACAGAAATAAGCTAATCCGTTTAATAATCTATTTTTGGTTAGACGATAATTTATTCCACGCCAATATGAGGTTGGTAGAAACCCGATATACTTGCGCTATATTCGAATCGGCAAATTAGTACGTACTTTTATGATTTTTTGCGACAATAAAATGAAAATGCATCTATGATGCCATAAGCAAGCTAACGAAATTGGAGATTTAACTTCCAGCCGAATTTCCCTTACAAAGTCTTTATCTAGTGAGGGGTATCATAAGGCCTATTTGAGCTTAATAGTTTGCTTTTTATAAAATCTGTGATATAGTAGCGATAATGAAAATTATTTTACAATAAGGAGAGTGGCTATGTCAGATAAATACAATATGGTGAATCTTCCGAAACAGATAAAAAAGGGGTTGTACACCTTGATTTTGGCAGGAGCTCTAGCTGGCTGCGGCAACAAAGACACCGCTCAAGAGCAACTACCAACACCAGTCCTGATAGAAACACCGACATTAACCCCTGAACTGACGCCGACAGAAACTCCAACGCCCGAACCAACAGAAACCCCAACGCCAAGTCCGACAGAAACTCCTGTGCCAACAGAAACTCCGGAAACAGAGGCTGTACCGACGCCGAATAGCGAAGGGGGCAATGTGGGTGAATTTAGCGGAACGGAAGAGGAGGTTGTAAAAGAGTTCACTTCTATGCTAGAAAAACTGGGTTACCAGAATCCCTCAGCAAGTTTTAGCGAGGAATCGAACATCATAGGCTTTAAGTGCAATATGGATGCTTTCTTAACTAATATGAACACTAGGGAAGCTTCGTATCCTGTAGTTGCTATTGTGTATGGAACCTATTATATCAATGAGAGTAGCAAAAGTGAGATTCAGGTTTGGGATGGTCAAAACAACCATGAGCAGACTTTTACAGGAATTCCATCTTCAAAAGAGCTAGCTGAAGCAGTGGGTCTTGTTGTGGAGAACTAGCTTATTAGGTACTGGTATTGCCGCGTTCAAATAAAGACTGATGTGATAGAAAAATTAATCAAGTTAGATTGCGTAATCCAGCTTCGTGCGTGATTAGACTTTTGTCATTCAAATTCTTCAACTTAAATTAGATTGGTCGCCCATCTAGAGTAACGTCACTGATAGAATTTGGCTCAGAAGAGAATGTTATAATGTGCGTGGTTGCTGTAGCATCAGTTGATATAAATTGAACCTCTAAATCATCACTGTCATTGTCATCTATGATAGCGTTAACGCAAACGATTCGTTTTCCTGGTGACGCAGTTGAATTCATCGAGTTAATAGCAACAGTTAGTTGTTGTTGGAGTAGATCTGCTCTCATTGAGTCAATCGGTGTATTATTAAATCCCACATAGCCTGGAACGCTAGTATCGCTGCGATTGCAGCCTAGCGCCTCTCTAACTTGCGATTCGTGGACAATCGTACTGTTTGAATCTGTGTCTTTTGCCCATTCCCTAAGTTTCAGCCGATTGTCTTCGTCTTTATAGTAAATGTAAATCGAACCGTCCTGCTTTATGTCTGTTCTCTTAATAATAGTTGCAAAGAATCCGTCAATGAATGAATTATAGACGTAGACTTGATAAACTCTACCATCAGAAATAGTAATATTAAAAGAGAAAGTGTTCGTGGACTGAGAAGGGGTGTCTTCGAAGCTAGTCTCAACAAAAGTAATAATCCAGGAGTTTTGCGGGAAATCGCTATTATTATTTGGACCAGGGGCGGATTCTCGCTCGGTTTCTTTTAGCACTTCGTCTGAGATTGCAGATATTAAGTTACCCGATATGGCGCGACCAACAGCATCTTCTAATTGGTATGAGTTATTAAATACCATAACGGGCGTAGTATGCTCTGGATGATCGTCTATCTCTTCCGATTGGTTGGACGTCAAAAAAATGGCTAGTACAATTGGGGCGATTACAAAAATCAGCGCTAGTATAATTATAGTTCCCCTGCGCCGCATTCTATGAGTATCTTTTTGCATGTTACTTCTCCTTAATTATTACATGGTGCTATTGAAATATGGATGTGATCTCTATGTGCCAATGTATCATCATTGCCACTAGGGTGGCCGTAGGAAGACCACTGGCTGTAAGGTTTTGCGGGCACTGCACCGCCAAGGATCTTATCATAGTATATGATAGTGGTTACTTTTAGTGTTTCACGACTATTCATGATCAACTCAGATATTTCCTCCAATTTTCTACGCACTTCGGCACTATGGATATTTCCCTTCACCATTAAGTCTAGCGCAGAAATAGTCTTGTTGCCGTCCCATTTGCCGTGACAGCTCGTGTTTACACTACCGCCGATATAACTGGTAACACTAATGCTATCAGAAAATAGATAGTGCATGATTCGGGCTACTGCGAGTGTGTCTGATGACATTCTGCTGTCATTAAAAATTCCTCCAGGGGGGTTAGGCAGATTATCTGGGTTAATCCCATCTAAACTAACACCGCTACCACTTTCGCAACCTTTCGCTGGATCGCCACCACCTTTCGCTGGATCGCCACCTAATTCTGTGATAAATTTTTGTATCGATTCTATCGGATTACCATATGTCTGAACTCCGTTTACTTCTTTCTTTAGGCCATCAGGATAATAGGTTCCCCATGTTGCCGCTGCAGTTGCTGGGATAATTATCCTGCCAATTGTGCCAGTTGGCATACTCTCAAAATCAGCATTACCTGCGTTCTGGACATCTTGAGGCACAAAATTGCCATTACCCGAGCTTGTTCCAAGATCTTGCCAAGCAGGCTTATCGGTTGTTTTTTGTGATTGAGCAACAATATATTCTGCATCACCCTTAGCTGCGTTTAGAAACGTGTTGCCACCATTGTTCGCATAATAGTTCCTTCCGTAATGATTGATAAATCCTCCAAGACCTCCGCCTTCGGTAATTGCATAAGTATAAAAAAATACAGGTGAAACGCCAATTTCTCTAACCAGATTTGTGACTGTTCTAATATTGCTAGAGTTGAGGTTATCGTTGAATTTTGCTATTGTCTTTGATCCTTTTTTCAAAAACCATTCCTCGACAGCATCATCAGGCACCTCCCATGTCGAATCAATAGGGCTTTTTACAAAACTATCAACGCTACCGCTAGATGAGACGCAGTTTCCGCCTACATTGTAATATGGAATCCCTAAATCGAGAACTTGCCGTTGCTCTTCTGTCATTGCAAAAACATTCATCGGTACAATTAACGTTGCTGTTAAAAGTATAAGTAGCATTGTCTTTGCGATTGATTCAAAAAATATTTTCACATGCATCATTACAATTATCATTTTACTACGAAATAAAAAAAAGGAAAAGCTTTTTCGATTTTTACCAACGCTCGTAATATTGCCATCGCAAAATTTGATTGTGTGCGCTGACGTAATAAATCACTGGCGTGCCGAATCTCATCTCTAAAGAGTCGCCAACGAATACTAAGATTGTGTTCGCTTGTGCTATTTATTAAATGTTAGGGTTGCGACATATATAGACAATCATGAGACTCTATGGACTCGTTAAGTTTCATAGGCTAGTGTGACAGCATAGTCCTTTTATTGGCTCTACTATTAATCTATGTTAATATGGAAACATGACAATTGACTTCTCTGTTTTTTATTCATCGCTGGCAACAATTGTGGTGATGATTGGGCTGGGCTGGTTTGCCAGTAAGCGCGGTTGGATTGATGAACATACAAACAGGACAATTATTAATCTGCTACTAAGCATAGTTTGGCCGTGTGCGTTGTTGACTTCATTTCCAGGTGAATTCTCGACAGATTCGCTAAATTCGTTTCTCTTTGGTGCGGGCGGCGGATTTTTAGTATTGCTGGTTGCGATTATGGTATCACGCCTATTGTTTGCGCGCAAACGCTATCCCAAGAATTACTTTGAATACCAGTTTGCTTTCATTTTTAATAATGCCAGTTTCTTAGGATTTCCGCTAATCAGCACGATTTTTGGCCAAGCCGGTTTAGTGCCATATGCGGGTTTTATTCTGATATTTAATTTAGCGCTGTTTGGCTATGGCATAATGTTGTTCAAGGATAAATTTAGTTGGAGCGACGTTGGGAAAACTTTTATTAATCCAAATGTTGTTGCGGTCTTTTTGGGATTTCTTTTATTTATTTTCAGCCTGACTCTACCGAAGTTTTTGAATGACGCAGTGCGCTATACGGGTTCGATGATGACGCCCATGAGCCTATTCTGCATTGGCTTTATGTTGTCGCGTGCAAACTTGTTACAAATTATTAAACGCAAAGTTCTGGTGTTGACCTGCGTGGCGCAATTGACGCTCGGGCCACTGATTACGTTCGGTGTTTTGAAATTGATTGGTGCGCCATCAGATGTTGTGCAGGTTCTGTCGCTAATTCAGGCATTGCCGACCGCAACTAGCCTTGGATTATTTGCGGAGAAATATCGCGATGATGTTGGTAGCGCGTCCGAATTGGTTGCCATCAGCACCATTTTATCTGCAGTAACATTACCGATAATGGTTTGGGTGATGTTTAGTCTAATTGGCGCGTAATATTTTCTCGTTCTGAAAAATTTGCGGAACAAGTTTCGTTGCTCGTTTCGTCAGTGTTATAATTATTAATATGAAGAAGTTTTTGACTGTTAAGAACATTACTATTCTTGTTGTTGTCTTGCTAACTTTGACTCTTGGGATATACTTCCTGTGGGATCCGTTAATTTCGTTGCTCCAAGACAGAGAAAATCTGGAAAAGTTTATTAAATCACTGGGTATTTGGGGGCCGATTGCGGTTATTCTATTGCAAATTATCCAAGTCGTTTTAGCGCCGATTCCGGGTCAATTTATGGCGCTGGTTAGCGGATTTTTGTATGGTTGGTGGGGACTGATTCTGACGATTATTGGCTCGACATTGGGTTTTATGACAGTTATTGCATTCTCGCGAAAATTTGGTCGTCCGCTCCTTGAAAAATTCTTCAAAAAAGAACAAATTAAGAAGTTCGATTTTGTGACAAAAAACGGCTCGTTTGTACTTTTCTTGATTTTTCTGCTGCCAGCTTTTCCAGATGATTTAGTGGCGTATCTGGCTGGTTTGACGAAAATTCGTTTCCGCCGACTGGTTGCTATTGCTGTTGCGGGTCGCTTTCCGGGTTATTTGGTGCTTAATATGGTAGGTTTTGGTGCTGGCGAGGACAATATTAAACTTGTGGCTGGGCTGGCTCTCTTTACGATTATAGTGCTCGGTTTGGCGTATTGGAAAAAATCTTGGCTAATGAAATTAATTAAATCTGATAACAAATTGGAATTTCTTAGAAAATCGTTAAAGAAGAAGCCGAAGCATAAAAAACAGAGCAAAATGTGATAAAATATAGTTATGTTTAAAAAGCGTATTCAAAAAAAGTTGGAAAAGTACACTAGGCTCTATATGGAGAAGCACAAGCCGAAGCTAATTGTGGTGGTCGGTTCGGTTGGCAAGACGACCACGAAAAGTGCGATTGCGACCGTGTTGTCGACAAAATTTCGTACTGAGGCGAGTCACGGTAATCTGAACGAGCAATTCAGCGTGCCTTTTGGCGTTATTGGTATTAAATATCCGCCAGCAGCGTTGCTCAAGAAAGTTGGAACTTGGCACAAGATTTTCAAAGCTATGCGCGCCCGTATTAAAGCAGATGCCACAGATGCTGATGTAATCGTTCAAGAATTAGGCACCGATCAACCAGGCGAAATTGCGCACTACGAAGAATACTTGCGTCCAAATATCGCGGTTGTAACCTCTGTTTCGCCAGAACATATGGAAAACTTTCCGGGCGGAATTGACGATGTGGCACGCGAAGAATTATCAGTGGCGCGCTATTCTGGTTTGACCGTTATCAACTGCGATGATGTTGATGCGCGTTTTGCGAATTATGCCGAAACGACAAATATCACGGACTACGGTCTTGAAGGTGGCGAATATCGGTTTGAAATTATTGGGGGTAGTGCATTGGAGGGTTATAATGTAAAGTTTATCGCTCCAGAATTTCCTGAACCGATTGAAACAATAGTGCGTTTGGTTGGCGAACATATGTTGAAGGCTGCTTTGGCGGCTGGTGTTGTAGCGGCGAAATCTGGTATGAGCGCAGCGGAAATTGCAGCTGCATTGCCGCTGATTGAACCAGTGTTAGGTAGAATGAATCCGTTGCGTGGCGTACGCGAAACGACAATTATTGATGATACT
>JGI994J12354_10003730_pt1 | contig 14064 bp, 11 predicted proteins | sample IntmicLarv3ML3BL_FD_12354 | JGI IMG/M metagenome (IMG submission 12354)
GTGGCTGCCAAGCCCCGCCGATGCAGCAACAATAATCAAAAGCGGGCTGATGAGATTGGCTTCCACGGCGGCTTGCCCCATAATCAGCCCCGATACAATGCTTAAGGAGCTGCCCAAAATGCCCGGCNCCCGCGTACCCGCCTCGTTAATCAGGTTGAAGATAATCAGCATAAGAAAGGTTTCCGTAAATAAAGAAAGGGGGACCGTCGATTGGCTTACAATAATGGATTCAATCAGCGGCAGCGGCAACGCTTCCAGATGGTACATCGTCAGCGCCACAAAAACGCCCGGCAGATAAAGCATCGTGCAAATGCCGATGATGCGAATCAGGCGGATAAAGAAGCCGTATTGCCAGCGCATGTTGCTGTCGTCTGATGCATGCATCAAATGGAAAAAGTTTATCGGCAGCGCCATCGCCATGGGGGAGCCGTCCATCACGAGCACAATCTGCCCTTCCAAAAGGAAGGACGCGGCGCGATCGGGGCGCTCTGTGGTAACGGCCTGGGGCAAAAAAGCCATGGGGTGATCCTCGATCAGCTGCTGCAGAATGCCTATGGAAAGCACGCAATCCAAGTCAATCTTTTCAAGCCGCGCTTTCAGCCGTTCGAGGGTTTTTTCAGGCGCGACATCTTTTAAATACATAAGTGAGACGGCTGTGGGCATGCTTTTACCCACGGTGATCATTTCATTAATCAAATCCGGCGTATGAACGATGCGCCGAATGAGCGTGATATTATCGCGAATGGATTCATTGAAGCCCTGCTGCTGGCCGACCACCACCGATTCTGTCAGCGGCGTGCCAACGGGACGCTTGGCAAACTCGCGAACATCCACCAAAATGGCATTCTTCATCGTATCGCAAAGAAGCAAAACCTGCCCGTTCATGAGTGCACGGGCAGCTTTTTCAACGCTCTCCTCCATTTCAAAGGAGGAGGAGATGAGCACTTGCTTTGTTAAAAGCTCTCTTGCGGTGCCCGCCAGGGGCAAAAGCCTCCTCGCCTCCAGGCAGGGCTTGATGATATAGGCCTGAAGCATGTTGGAGGAGACCATGCCGTCCAGATAAAAAAGCGCGGCGGAAAAATTCAGGAAGGAAAATTCCCGCAGGTTAATATCCATGTTGATATGCATGTTTAAAAGCCCCTGAACCTGCTTCATGTCCCGTTGAAGGCGCCCCGTAAATGTTTGTTCCATCCGCAAGCCGTCCTTATTCCATCATACTGCCATCAAAGGATAGTTTGCGAAAAAAAACCTTTTTCATACATGCCCGCTTGTTATTCCAATGGGAATGTGGTACAATTTTTTATGATGCAAGTTTCAAATAAACAGTTTCAAATAAAGGATTCATAAGCAATACAACTTCAGAAGGAGCAAAAGATGCAAATACATGTTTTGAAAAACGCCGAAAAGTGCGGGCAGGCCTGTGCCGCCCTTGTGATTGCCCAATTACTGAACAAGCCCGATGCCATTTTGGGCTTGCCCACCGGCTCAACGCCGATTCCCACCTACCAAACCTTGATTGAAGCTTACAAGCAGGGGCTTGTGGATTTTTCCCATGCCAGCTCCTTCAACCTGGATGAATACGTCGGGCTTGAAAAAACACATCCGTGCAGCTATTACTCCTTTATGCATGAGCAGCTGTTCGATCATGTGAATTTCAAAAGCTCCCACCTGCCAAACGGCAACGCGGCGAATTTGGCAGAAGAAGGCGCGAATTACGATGCGGCAATTGCCAAAGCGGGCGGCATCGATTTGCAAATCCTGGGCGTCGGTGTCAACGGTCACATCGGTTTTAACGAGCCGGACAGCTGCTTCACCTATGCCTGTCACCCCCTCGCACTCACACAAAGCACCATCGACGCCAACAAGGGCTATTTTTCCTCCGAGGCGGAAATGCCGAAAAAAGCGATTACCCTGGGCATCGGCGGCATTATGAACGCGAAGCAAATCGTCCTTGTCGCCACGGGCAAAAGCAAAGCGGAAGCCATTCAAGCCGCCGTGCATGGCGATATTACCCCCCAGTGGCCCATATCCATCCTGCGTTCCCACCCGAACGTCATCTTCCTTCTGGATGAAGCCGCGGCAGCGCTATTGTAAAATAAAAAGCCCGAATAAATCGGGCTTTTTTCTTTCAATTTTCCTGCGGTTGCTCACTATAAAGATGCTGTTTCCATTCGATTTTTTGCTTCTTCCGCAGTTCTCTTGGTTTAGACTCCAATCGCCACTTTACTCCATTGGAAAGAAATCACAGCCCGGAAAAAGCAATAATCCGAGCCCATCGCCGACAGTGATAATCTGCCTTGATTGGTTCGGATTATATGGGTTTGGTGCTGCTGGCCGGGGTCGAACCGGCACGGTGAATCCACCGACAGATTTTAAGTCTGTTATGTCTGCCTATTCCATCACAGCAGCGTGAAGGGTAAGAAAAAACCCGCTTGGCGCGGGTCTTTCTTTCTGGAGGCGCCATCCAGATTTGAACTGGAGAATAAAGGTTTTGCAGACCTTCGCCTTACCACTTGGCTATGGCGCCGTGTGTGGAGCGGTAGACGAGATTCGAACTCGCGACATCCACCTTGGCAAGGTGGCACTCTACCACTGAGCTACTACCGCACACATGGTGCCTCGGGGCGGAATTGAACCACCGACACGTAGATTTTCAGTCTACTGCTCTACCGACTGAGCTACCGAGGCATATTATGGCGACCCGGAAGGGGCTCGAACCCTCGACCTCCAGCGTGACAGGCTGGCATTCTAACCAACTGAACTACCGGGCCATAATGGTGGGAACAACAGGGCTCGAACCTGTGACCCTCTGCTTGTAAGGCAGATGCTCTCCCAGCTGAGCTATGCTCCCATTAGCCACCGCTGCCAAGCTATCTAAGGCGGCGACGAGTTATATCATACAATGAATGTCGTGCTTTGTCAATACGCAAATTGAGAAAAAACCTGCTTGCCGAATAGCGTTTGGTTGCAAACAGACTCATCGCCAATTCGCCTGTTTCCCGTGATCCGCTATTCCGAGCCCGGTAAGGGGGCTCATTTCATCACGGAGGACAAGATTCTTCGGGCTGTGCCCTCAGAATGACAACGGAGAGCAGCGAAGGTGAGTGATACGAGCGCCGCCATTGGGCGGATAAAGCGAGTTGAATGAATCAACCGAAACGAGCCATGCAAACGCGCGGCGCACAAACCAAATCCTTGATTTGATTTGTACGGTCCCTTTGGGACTTGGATACCCTCCGGGTTTCCAACCTTGGTGACGCAGGGCGACGATTGAGGCTGCGGGTGGGATCGCAAGTCCCTCTTTGCGGAGCGCCGGCGACCTCTACCGCCTTTTTTCCAATTCGGCAAAAACATCCATCGGTGTTAAGCCTTGGTTATATAAAAGCACGAGCAGATGGTAGATTAAGTCCGCCACCTCGTAGCGCAGTTCATCCTTGCTGCCCTTCACCGCCGCGATGATAGATTCACTGGCCTCCTCGCCCACCTTTTTGCAGATTTTTTCCACGCCCTTGGTAAGAAGGTAATTTGTGTAGCTGCCTTCCTTGGGGTTTCTATCCCTGTCGATAATCACATTGTATACGTCCTGCAAAATGCGCGGACTTGGCTGGCGGTTTGAATCCTCCACAAGGGAAATCAGCGCCTTATTAAAGCAGGTATATTCCCCCGTGTGGCAGGCGGCACCACGCTGTTCCACAGATAAAAGCAGGGTATCCCCATCACAATCGTATTGTATTGCGCGAATCCTCTGTACATTCCCCGAGGACTCTCCCTTTTTCCAAAGGCGCTCGCGGGAACGGCTGTAATAGGTGGCGTAGCCCGTCTCCAGTGTGATTTTCAGGCTTTCCGCGTTCATATATGCCAGCATCAGCACCGCGCCTGTGTTCGCATCCTGAGCGATGGCGGGTACCAGGCCGTTTTGATCGAATTTGATCATGCTCAAGTCCATCATGAGTCCCTCCTTATGCCATCAAAGCTTCTTCCAGTGTAAATACTTTTTCATACAAGGCTCTGCCCGTAATCGCTCCGTAGCAATCAATTTCTTTCAGCGCCCGAAGACTTTCAAGACTGTTCACACCGCCCGAGCCGATAATTTGAAGACCCGTTTTTTCAATCATTTCCTTTGTTTGGGCGATATTGGGCCCCTGCATCATCCCATCCATATCGATATCGGTATAAATAACGGTATCCACGCCGCAATCTTTCATGCGCAGCCCTAATTCCACCGCCGTAACGCCGCTTTCCTTCACCCAGCCGCGCAGCGCCGCCATGCCGCTTTTCGCGTCGATCCCGCAGGCGATTCGGCCGGGGAAACGCTTACAGGCCGCGGCCACCATACCGGGGCTTTCCACCGCCGCCGTGCCGATAATCACACGCTTCACGCCGTAATCCTCAATGCGCAAAATAACATCCTCCAGCGTGCGGATACCGCCGCCCAATTGCACGTTGCCATGAAAGGCCTGCACCGCCCGCTTAATCACCTCGCCGTTTTCGCTTTTCCCATCGAAGGCGGCGGATAAATCCACCATATGGAGCCATTCGGCTCCCTTTTGTTTGAAGGCGGCGGCCATGTCCTCCGGCGCGCCATAATCCGTCACGTTGTCACGCAAGCCCTTTTGAAGCCGCACCGTGCGGCCTGCCAGAACATCAATCGCGGGGAATACAATCATGCCTTTCCCTCCAGCATGCCCTTGGTGGAATGCACTGTTCTCACGCGGGGATCGAGGCGTACCGCATCGCAAAGCGCCTTGCCAACGGCCTTGAAAATCGCTTCCATGATGTGGTGATCATTGTCCCCATAGGGCGCTTTGATATGCAGCGTCAGCCCCGCGTGCTGACTAAAGGCGCGGAAGAACTCACGGCAAAGCCGGGTATCCATCTGCCCGCACATGGGGGCGTGGAAGGCCGCATCAAAGCGCAAGTGTACTCTGCCTGAAATATCCACAGCGCAAAAAGCCAACGCTTCATCCATAGGCACATAAGCGCTTGCGACGCGGGCAATGCCTTTTTTATCGCCAAGAGCCTGCGCAAAAGCCTGCCCCAAAACGATGCCCACATCCTCCACCGTGTGGTGGGCATCCACATGTGTATCTCCTTTACAGGTAATCGCCCCATCGAAAAAGCCGAAGCGCAAAAACGCGCTGAGCATATGATCGAAAAAGCCCACGCCCGTTTCAATCTTGCTTTCGCCCTTCCCGTCCAGATTCAGTTTGACGATGATATTCGTTTCGCGGGTTTGCCGCGTGAGTTGCGCCTGTCTCATTTCAATCCCTCAAATCTTTTCAATATCGATACCGAAACGCACCGCGACAGAATTGGCATGGGCATCAAGCCCTTCATTCTTCGCCAGGCGGATAATATCCTTCGCCACGGGCGCGAGCGCTTCCTTTGAATAGTAAATAACCGAGGATTTCTTCATAAAATCATCCATGGAAAGGGGGGAGAAGAACCTGGCTGTGCCGCTGGTGGGCAACACATGGTTCGGCCCCGCGAAGTAATCTCCCAAAGGCTCAGGGGAATAATGCCCCATAAATACCGCGCCCGCGTTTTTGATTTTGCCCAGCAGGGCGTAAGGGTCCTTTACGCTGAGTTCCAAATGCTCGGGCGCGATTAGGTTTGATACTTCCACCGCTTCATCCAAATCATCCACGAGCACAATGGTGCCGTAAGCCTTAAGGGATTTTTCAACAATCTCCCTGCGGGCTAATTTCGCTGTTTGGGTTTCGATTTCCTTTTGCACCTTTTGCGCCAATGTTTCGCAATCCGTCACCAATACCACGGCGGCAAAGGCATCATGCTCCGCTTGGCTGAGCAAATCCGCCGCCACAAAAACGGGGTTCGCGCTTTCGTCGGCGATAACGAGCACCTCGCTGGGGCCCGCCACCATATCGATGCCCACAAAGCCGAAGACCTCGCGCTTGGCGTTGGCCACATAGATGTTTCCGGGGCCGGATATTTTATCCACCTTGGGGATAGACTCGGTGCCGAAGGCCAGCGCCGCCACAGCTTGAGCGCCGCCGACTTTGTAAATTTCATCGACCCCCGCGATATTCGCCGCTACCAAGGTGAGCGGATAGGAAACCTTGCCCGCCGCATCCGGCGGCGTCACCATGACAATCTTTTCAACCCCCGCCACCTTCGCGGGAAGCACGTTCATCAGAACGCTGGAAGGATACGCCGCCGTGCCGCCGGGCACATAGACCCCCGCTTTTTCAATGGGGCGCACGAGCTGCCCTAACGCCGATGTTTCTTCAAAATCAATCCATGTCTTTTGTTTTTGCTTCGCATGAAAGGCTGTGATGCGCTTTGCCGCCTCCCGCATGGCATTCAGCCATTTTTCATCGGCGGCTTGATAGGCTTCCGCTATTTCCTCGCGGCTCACGCGGACGGTTTTCGCGTTTAATTCCGCTTTGTCGAACTTTTTTGTGTATTCAAACAATGCTTCATCGCCGCGCTCCCGCACATTCTTAACGATATCCTTCACGGCGACGACGATGCTTTCATCGCTTAGTTGTGTGCGGGAAAGAAGGCGGGTTTTGATTTCGGCCGCATCCTTCGCTTTTATAATCGGTATCATCAGCCCTGCTCCTCCTTCTTTTCAAGCCCCGCGCGGATGCCCTCAATCAGCCAGCGCACGCGCTCCCGCTTTGTTTTCAGCGCTACGCGGTTCACCACCAGCCGCGCCGATACCTCACAGATTTCCTCCAGCACCTGTAGCCCGTTGGCCTTTAAAGTCGAGCCTGATTCCACAATATCCAGTATCACATCGCTGAGCCCCACGAGAGGCCCCAGTTCCACAGAGCCGTTCAGCTTGATAATTTCGATGGTTTTGCCCTTCGCCGCATAATAATCCCGCGCAATCTGCGGATATTTCGTCGCCACGCGGTAATTGGCGCGGGTCACACTTCCTTCCCGCTTGCCCGGGAAGCCTGCGATGCACAGGCGGCATTTGCCAAAGCCCAAATCCAGCACTTCATAAAGCGGGCGATTTTCCTCCATAAGCGTATCCTTGCCCACAAAGCCGATATCGGCTACGCCATGATCTACATAGGTTGGCACATCGCTCGGCTTCACAAGAATAAAAGAAATGTTGTTCTTTTCATCGTTTAAAACAAGCCGCCTGCCGGGATCCTTTGGTTCGGAACAATCTACACCCATTTGTTCAAGCAAGGTAAATGCCTGCTCCGCCAAACGACCCTTTGCTAACGCAATCGTCATTTTTTCCATCAGGCACACCCCCCTGCCATGATTTCAATGGCCTCGGCTGTCACAAAAACCGCCTTCTTTGCCCTGCCCGCGTTCAAATGCGCCTTGAGGGTTTCTCTCGCCCCATCATACAAAAGGGCAACGGTTTTGCCCTCGGCACGCATCTGCCCCGCGTAGTAAAGGGCTTCCTCCAGCGCTTCCCGATCAAAGCCAAGCACGATGTCTGTTTGAGGATTTGAAAACACTTCGCCCTGCTGTTCCAGCGCTATCATGAGCAGTTTAACAGACAACGCGAAGCCTGTGGCGGGCATGTCGCGACCAAAGGCGCCGGGCAGACCATCGTACCGTCCGCCGGATAGAAGCGGCTGCCCCAAATGGGGTGTGATGCCGCGGAAGATCATGCCCGAATAATAGTTGATACCGCCTACCATTCCCAGATCGAAGCTGATATAATCCATGAGCCCATAGGCATATAAAATATCACGCACCTGCTTTAAATTATGAATTGCGCCAAGACAGGTCGCGTTCCTCGTCATTTTTTCGGCCTCATTCAAAATGCCTTCATCGCCGTACAGCTGTGTCAATTTACCGAGCTTGCGCGTAATCTCATCGGGCAGGCCCTGTTCTTTTAAATACAAATCCATACCCAGCATGTTCTTATCGTCCACAAAGCGGGCGATCCTCTCCGCCTGCTTTCCATTCAGCCCCGCTTCCTCCATAAATCCCGTGAAAAACGCCACCTGTCCCACATCCAGCTGAAAATCCCTAAGGCCCGCCGCTTTGAGGGCTTCCACGGCCAGGGCGATGATCTCCGCATCGGCATAAGGGCCGCCTTCGCCCATCAGTTCCACGCCTGCCTGAGTGCCCTCGCAAAGAGCGCTTAACGTATCCATGCGGTAAGTGGCGGCGGATTGCATATAGCAAAGCCTAAGGGGTAAAAGCGTCTCGCTTAATCGCGAGGCCGCCATGCGTACAGCGGGAATCGTCGAATCCGGACGAATGGCCAGCACACGGCCGCGCCTGTCGAAGGTTTTAAACACGTGGGTTTCGGGAAATCCAAAGGCTTCATCATCCATCACGCGGTAGTATTCAAGCAGCGGCGTTTCGATTTCCTGATAGCCATGATGCGCGAACAGCCCGCGCAGCGCCTGTTCCATTTGGCGCTTGCGCAGGCATTCGCCCGGCAAGGTATCCTGCATCCCCTCGGGGATTCGGCAATCGATTCGTTTCATGGTCCACCTCCGTCGGATACTTTAGCGCATTAAACTGCTAATGCGTTGAATTATACCCCACGGGACGTCCCTTGTCAAGCCTTCAGCGCATAGAATCGTGCAAAGCTTTCAGCAGCTGCCCTGTGGTATCATGATTATACTCCCAAATCATCACCCCTTGCAAGGCGTTGTTCATGGCATACTTCCCTTTGAGCGCTACGGCTTCCTCGGATTCAAAGCTTAAAAAAGTGCTTCCGTCGAACAGGTAATGGGCCTTTGCTTCTTCATCAAAACGGAGCGTGTATTCGCTTGAATCCAACAGCTTTTTGATCTCCGTGTAGCTGTAAATTTTGTTGCCGCTGGTTTCCGCCTTTTGGTTAAGACCCGTGCCCTCGTTTTCCACGTTGCGCCAGGCATGGCCGTAAAAAGCCGCGCCCATCATGATTTTACCTGCCGACAGCCCTTTTTCGATATAGCTTTGAACCGCCTGCGCCGCCCCGCCGTATAGCGCGGCATGATGCCCCGTGGTTCTTTCAAAGCCCTTTAAATCATAAGTCATCACATTCACCTGATCGACGATCTTCCCGATGGCGCCGAGCTCCAGCCCGTCCGCATAGGCCGCCGAACCGCCCACGGCGATGCACAGATAGCGATGCTTGCCATCCTGCTTTTCGCATGCGTCAAAGGTATAGCGCAATTCTTTTAAAAGCAGGGTAAAGTTCTGTCTATCCGCCTCGCTGCTTTTAATGCCCGCCACGGAGGAGCCGGGGTACTCCCAATCGATATCCAGCCCCAAAAACCCGTGTTTCTCCATCAGCTCCACGCAGCTTTGGGCAAATACTTTGCGCCCCTCATCGCTTGCCGCCAAATCGGAAAACCCCTCCGCGCCCCAGCCGCCCACGGCCAACACTGGTAGAATATGCGGGTGCTTTTTCATAAACGCTTCAAAGGTTTTGATGCCCTTCCAATTCTTCCCCGTGGCCTTTCCCTCCTCAATGAGCGCGAAGGAAAAATTCATTTGATTCAAATAAGGGGCATCGCTGTCCTTCAGTTTCATCGCGGCTCTGTCGTACACATAGGCGCTGATCATCGGGCGGCTGATCCCCCTTTTCGCCGCTGCCGCCTGCGCTGCCTGCACGCCCGAATGGTTTAAAACCAATAATGCCGTCATCACTGTACACAAAAGTCCCCCGACAAGGCGGGTAGGCCTTGAAGCCTTTATTTTCTTCAAAAGCCACTCCTCCTACGTTCAATTTCCTCACTCGCAGGATGCTTGGCTTTTGTTGTGCACGGCGATTATAGCACACAAACAGCATAAAGTGGCCATGTAGTTTTTACCTTAACCTATTCAGTTGTCAAAAAACGGATAAATGGCGTATTCGTTGCCCGCGATGCTCATCATCATCACATCGGTTGTTTGGCAATCACCGCTTCCTTTGTGGTTAAGTCCTTGCGGATGCCGTCATGTTCCTTTACTCAATTCCAAACAGCTCCATCAATGAAGGAAGGGCAGATATAAAGTGTATATAAAAAAAGCGGGGATACCGCAACTTTGCGATATCCCCGCCTGAGCAAATTGATTTATCTGACGCTCACTTCAATGGACTGCACCGTTTCCTTTTCTTTTTCCACATAGATGGAAACCGTATTGCGGTTATCGTCCCTGTAGTAATAGCGGAAGGCCTTATCCTGCTCGGTTCTTTCAAAGCCTGCGGCACCAATGATGCTTTCCAAATCGGCCTTGGACATACCCAGCTTAATGCCGCCCGGCAATTCGATATCCCGCTTGTCGTAATCATAGGTGGTGGCTTCCAGCTGGTTTACAGCGCAGTTTTCGGCAAGCACGGCCATATCAGCGTAATTCTTTGTGTAGTAGTTTTCCGTTTGGTTATCCCTTGCCAGCTTGACGCCACCGTAGGGGCTGTCCATGGCATCCACTTCCGAAACCCTTGCTTCCTGGAAGGTATAGCCATACGCTTCAAAGGCGGCGATGGGCGCAGGCAACTGATACAAATCGCCGTTGTATTTCACCACAAAGCTCCTGAAATCGTCGCCCAGCTCCGTAGGGGCTTTATAATCTGAAACGTACTGCGGCACATCCTGCGATACGGCGGACTTCACTTCCGGCTCCACTAGGTTACGTGCTTCCACCTTGTTCAGCTTGCCTTCTTCCACATAGAGAGACACTTCACGATAGGTTTCAAGGGAGTAGGTCAGTTTGGTGTATAAAGAGCCTTCGTAAACATCTGAAGGGGTACCGTAAGCCGTCTCGATGTCCTCGCGGGTGGAAACGCCCTTTTCGATGCCCTTGGGCAGCGCCATGGCTACCTGGGGCTTATCACCATAAGCCGTTTCAACAGTGAAACCCGATACGGGGCATTCTGTAATGGGCTTAACGCAGTTGTCGCCGTTGAAGAAGCTCACATAGATTTCTTTGGTTTCAAAGTTCGCATTGTTCACAAGGCGTGTGCTGAAGGTGTACTGGCCGGGATTCAGTGTTCCGTCGACATCCTTCGGATCTCTTATTTCCCAGCCTGCCGCCTTAAAGGTATCGAGGCTCGTCGGCAGTTCGTACAATACGTTTTCAATCACAAACCGAAAATCGTACAAATTATCCGTCAACGGATTTTGCGGGCCGGGATGCATAGGCGAAACCAACTCCGCGTTCGCCAAGGGCGCACAGAAAACCAGTACCAGGGCAAGTAGCAAGGCAACCTTTTTCATAAGTCATGTCCTCCATTTATTAATTAAAATAGTAAACTCTTTTCGATGTATTCCTTTAAATCCTTCACAGCAACGATGTCCTGCTGCATGGTATCACGGTTACGAACCGTTACATTGCCGGTTTCTTCCGTATCAAAATCCACCGTAACGCAATACGGCGTGCCGATTTCGTCCTGACGGCGATAGCGCTTGCCGATGGAACCCGTTTCATCGTAATCCACCATAAAATGCTTCGCCAGCTCCTCGTAAATACCGCTTGCCAAATCCCCCAGCTTGTTCTTTTGCAAGGGCAGCACACATACCTTAAAGGGTGCCAGTGCGGGATGCAAGCGCAGCACCGTACGCACATCGCCGCCTTCCAGTTCTTCTTCCTCATAAGCGTTGCAAAGGAAGGCCAACGTCATGCGATCCGCGCCCAAGGCAGGCTCAATCACATAGGGAATGTAGCGTTCGTTCGTCACAGGATCGATGTATTCCATATTTTCGCCCGATTGGGTTTGGTGCGCCTTCAAATCGAAATCGGTTCTGTCGGCAATGCCCCACAGCTCGCCCCAGCCAAAGGGGAAGAGGTATTCGAAATCCGTTGTTGCCTTGGAATAGTGGGACAGTTCCTCGGGTTTATGGTCGCGAAGACGCAGGGCGCCTTCCTTAATGCCAAGATTTAAGAGCCACTCACGGCAGAATGTCCGCCAGTATTCAAACCATTCTAAGTCCGTGCCGGGCTTGCAGAAAAATTCCATCTCCATCTGCTCGAATTCGCGCGTACGGAAGATGAAATTGCCCGGCGTAATTTCGTTTCTAAAGGATTTGCCAACCTGCGCCACACCAAAAGGCATTTTTTTACGCGTGGTGCGGGCGATATTCTTGAAATTGACGAAAATACCCTGCGCCGTCTCCGGGCGAAGGTAAATTTCATTAGCCGAATCCTCGTTCACACCCTGGAAAGTCTTGAACATCATATTGAACTTACGGATACCCGTAAAATCATGCTTCCCGCAAATGGGGCATGGAATGTTGTTATCGGCGATATACTTTTCCAAATCCGCGTGGCTCCAGCCGTCCGCCTGAATTTCTTCGCCCTTATCCTTGGCGAAATCCTCTACGAGCTTGTCCGCGCGAAAGCGCGCCTTACAAGCCTTGCAGTCCATGAGCGGATCGTTAAAATTACCCACATGGCCGGAGGCGACCCAGACGCTGCGGTTCATCAAAATCGCGCTGTCGAGACCCACGTTGTACTTGGATTCCTGCACAAACTTGCGCCACCATGCTCTTTTAACATTATTCTTAAGCTCCACGCCCAAAGGACCGAAATCCCACGCGTTGGCCAAGCCGCCGTATATCTCGCTGCCCGGGAAAATAAAGCCGCGTCCCTTGCAAAGGGCAACCAGCTTATCCATCGTCAATGCGCCCATCGTAACCCCTCCCCTTCCCGTATTTACAAATAATAGCGATTTTACGGGTAATTGTCAAGGAGAGAAGGTAACGCAAATGCCTAAAAACATTATGGCACAGGCGTCACATTCGGATCTTGAAACACACCGCCCACAAAATCCCCCTCGTAAACGGCACCGTTCGTCAAGGTCAGTTTCCCTTTGCCTGTTATCTGATTGACCAAGAAGTCGCCCTCGTACATATTGCCGTTTGCCCAGGCGTATGTGCCTTTGCCTGTTCTCTCGCCGTCGCCAACAAAATCGCCCTCGTACATATCGCCGTTCATCCAGACAAATCTTCCCTTGCCAATCCTCGCGCCGCCGATGAAGTCGCCTTCATAGATGTTTCCGTTTGTCCATATATAGGTGCCTTTGCCCGTCATTTGCCCCTGCGCAAAATCACCAATATATACGTTGCCGTTATCCAGCTTGAACGTCCCTTTTCCTTCTATTATGCCTTGTACAAATTCGCCCGCGTAAACATGACCGCTTGGCCAAATCAGCGTGCCTTTGCCATTCCTTTTACCATTCTCCATCTCTCCCGTATAAACGACGTCATCCACGTAAAGATAGGTGCCTTTGCCGTTCACCGCGCTGTCCTTAAATTCGCCCACATATATTTCGCCGTTTGCCCATGCCGCCAGTCCCTCTCCTTTGATTGTGCCGTCCTCCAGGCGATCACCAAAGTACACGTCTCCTCTTTTTGTCTCCTCGGCAAAGGCCACAGGCGTTACAAGAAAACACAGTGCCACAGCAAGCATCCATCCGAACAACCTTTTCATTTGAAGCATCCTTCCTTCTTCATTCATCTTGGAACACGCCGTTTATGAATTCGCCCTCATACACGGTGCCGTCTCCGCCTTTGAAGATGCCTTGGCCCGTCATGGCACCGTTTTGAAAATCGCCTTCATACACATCGCCGTTCGTCCAGGTGATGACGGCTTTGCCCGTCATGGCGCCCTCGACAAAGCGGCCTTCGTAAACCGTTCCGTTTGCCCAGGTGAACCTGCCGTATCCCGTGCGGATGCCTTTCACAAAATCACCCTCGTAGATGTCACCGTTCGTGTATCTGCACTTACCTTTTCCCGTACGAACATCCGAAGCAAAATCACCCTCATAAACATCGCCGTTTTGAAAAGTGAACCTGCCTTTGCCTGTTTTAACGCCATCCGCAAAATCGCCCTCGTATATTTCGCCGTTTTCAAAATAGAACGCGCCTTGCCCCGTCATTGCCGCATTCACAAAATCGCCGATGTAATAGGAGCCATCGGGCATGATCCATTTACCCTTGCCCGTCATTTGATCGTGCAGAAAATCGCCGATATATGAGGAGCCGTCAGGCAGGGTAAATACGCCTTCGCCTGTCATTGAATCGTTTTCAAAACCCCCTGAATACAGGCTGCCGTCCGGCCACAGCATAATCCCCTTGCCATCTTTCATGCCCTGATAAAAATCGCCTGTGTACACCGTACCATCCGCAAAGACAAGCGTGCCCC
>JGI994J12354_10003731_pt1 | contig 14062 bp, 14 predicted proteins | sample IntmicLarv3ML3BL_FD_12354 | JGI IMG/M metagenome (IMG submission 12354)
TTACGTTGAAGGTTACTGCCATCCGAAAAAAACTCATAGGTTTTTGAGTATATTGACACCTAATGAATTCGAAAACCAATATTGGAAACTACACCAACAATTTGTTCTTAAAATTCTTTTCTTTTTTCGTGTCCACTTTCTTGACTATTGTCCAATCCCATATTGTGCCAGTCTTTCCAATACCAGTCCCCTTCGTTAAATCCTCGTTGAAGTATTCACAGTCAACACAATCATCGGATTAAGGACTCTTCTTAACACTCTCCCTTTTTGAATATCATAAAAAGTCAATATATACTCAAAATTATTATTAAAATAACAAATGCATTTCTCTAAATTTATTTTATATAGTCAGTCTATTTCCCTACTACAATAAGCACTTCGACACCATTTTCAAGTCCATATTCTATCGCCTTATTAATTGCAATAATTTGAGTTTCAGTTAAAATGATGTCAGGAACAACTATTTGTAACGTTTTTCCTGTTATATTTCCTTTCTTAACTATAAATCAGGCTATTACACTACTCTTATTTCTTTTAAGCTAACACCTAAAATATCATTTATCTCCAACATTTCCTTAAACCGCTCCGAAACAAAAATCGGTATTTCTTGCTTGTTGGCTAATTTGAAAACGTCAGCAGTTTTCACTTTTTCTTCGTACACAGCAAATTTACTCACAGTGTATATTGTTCCCAATCCAGAAATTTCTGTTTCAAAATATTCTGACTTATCCAAACATAGTGCATCAACTACTTTCAAAATATTAGCAACATAATACTTCTGTATTTCTGCTCCTTGTTTTTCTACTACTTTAACCGGAAAAAATTGAATTTCGGTATTCATTTTTTCTAATAATTTTTTTAATTTTTCAGAAATTACAAACCAACCTTTATCATTCGCTAAATAATCAGTTGCTATATGTCCTTCATTTTCATCATACGCAAATGTAAATTCCCCACTCCAGTCATTGAAAACTTTTCCGATACACATTTCATTTTGTTGAATACCAAAATCTTCCTCATAGTGGCATACTATGTCATTTTTTCTACTCATATCCATGCTGAGTTTATAATATTTCATTCTTCCTCCTACTTCGTTGCCCAGTAATCTTTGTACAGCATTTCTGGATTTGCTTTAATATGCTTCTTCAAATTTTCAAATAGTTCTTTGAACACTTTCTTATCTCCCTGTGCGATGGAATGAAATTGTTTAATATTTTCTAAAATATATTCGTGATATGCATTTGGATGCCTGCCTTGATGTGGCATTAATTCTTTATTCCATATAGCATCCAAGTCAAATCCATACTGCTTCAATATTTCTTCAAACTGAGGTGTGTATGTACTGTTTTTGTTTGTTGCATAATGGTGTTCTTGATTAGGTTTTATTGTCTTAACATCATCGACTCCACCAGTCCCCTTCGCTAAATCCTCAGGGTCTACTTGCCTTGCAATATCATCTACACTACTCTGCCGTGGAATATCTCCAATATCAGCATCCATAAATGTTTTTCGACTTAACATTCCGGTTCTGCCATCTCTTGCATCATCTATTGCGTCTGCTATTTTACCCACACCTCTTAACAATGCGTAGTCTATTACTATTTCCGAAACAATTCTTGACACAAATCTTGATCGTGTATAACTATCTCCATCTATTAATTCTTCTTGTGTCATTTGAGCCGCCCCTTGCAGACCCTGACCTACTTTACCTAAGAGATTATCTCTCTCCCCTTGTGTATTTAGTCCGTTATATACCGAAACCGATACACCTGGTATATCTAACACAAAATATGTCGCATTACCCACCAACCCGACTATAGAATCCATCGTACCCAAAATACCCATTTGAATTCCAAAAGTAATTTTCAAGAATTCACGCCCTATTTCATTGTCCGGCATTGCATCACTATAAATAATATCAGGATCTACCCCAAAAATTTTGTGAAATGGCGTTAAATTATTCAATTGCATTACGTATTGTTGATAGTTTTCATAATACCAAGACGGTAGTTGAACGTCTGGTGCAGTTTCGTATTCAATTTGGTGCGCCACTCTTGCATAGTACACCTCTTCTTTTATATTGTTTATGTTCTCTAATCCTGTCAATTTATCCAATAACACATAATATACTGCATCTGATATATTATCCGGATATATTTCATAGAAGCTTTTATAATTCCCTGCCAACAAGTATTCCATTGCCTTACAGTCGCCACTTCTTGACATCAGTTTCCAGTATTCCGGAACATCCTCTATTTTCAGATGACCCTGCTCTATCAAACTTTTAAGAACTTTCGGATTGCATCCGGTTTTCGGGTCCGTAAATTCTGCTATGCTTTTTATATCTCTTGATAATCTTGAAAAATCCCATCTTAATTTCTGTAATTCTTTTATGAATTGTTGCTGATTAGTCGCTAACGCTGTATGTGTCTCTGTTATGTCTTTTCCTACTATTGTCACATTACTTGCGAATTCTTCTACTCTTGCGTCTGATATGACGTTATAAAATTCCGGCATATTCAATATTTCTGCTGCTCTATTTATTTTTGCGTTGATTGCTGCTACTTCCTCTGCCGTTTTTCTTATTTGCTCCCTTACATTATCTCTCCAATACGCATCTATTTCTTCATCCATGGATGTGACTTTATCCACAAAACCCAAGTCTTGAATGGAATTATAGTATCCTGACAGTATGTTCTTATAATTACTTACATATTCAGGAAATTGGACAAATACTGTCTCGCCCATTTGGTTCATCATGTTCATCAATGCGTTTATACTTTCACCCTTTGAACCATCTACCGCATGGGAAAAGGATGTTTTTATTTTTGACACTTCTTCCTGCAAACGCATCTCATACATAGACACATGGTTTATTAAGTACCAAAGACCTTCCATTCTTTCAATTTTTATGGTTGGCATATTGAATCCACCTTCAATTTTTGCTTATTTTTTATACAAGGTCATTATAGGGATTTTTTCCTTCACGTCTTTTTGCATTAGTACCAATATCCGGCTTAGCACCTGCATTCATCATTTTCGCTATTTTTTCATCTGTTTCTTTGAATTCTTCCGCAATTGATTTCATGAATTTTTCCAACCCTGACATGGCTCTGTCGATTTCCACACCGGATTTTATCATTTGTTCTATACTGTTTTTTATCGTAGCAGTACTATCGTCTTTGGCAACGTCCTCTACATTTGAAAAAAACTCTCCTGCTACTCCATCAAGGTTACTTACATATACTGTCGTCTCAAGTTTTTCTATATTTATGATCCGTTCATCACTTTTCATGTTCTGCCTCTTTCAGAAATAAATTGTTTTTCCTTTTATTTTTCTGAATTTTCTTCAGATTTTTCTTCCTGATTTTGGTTTTCTATTCTTTTTTCTTTCCAATCTTTGAATATTTCCTGAAACCGTTCTTCTTCCGAATCTGAATATCCTTCGAACACTACTTTATCTATATCTGATTCATTAAAATAGTATATGTTTTCTACCATAAAGCCCACCGGATACACACAGCCGGAGTAATCGAACATCTGTTGCTTTTCGTCCACAGTCACGATTGAACCTCTGTTCAATATCATTGTCTTGGCTATACCTTTTTTCAAATACACTATACTTCCTATCGGCAGCATATTTTTCCTCCAACTCATTTTATCAGTTTATGATATTTATATATTACTGTCTTATTCTTGTTTTTTCCACTATTTTTTCATGAATTTGAAATTTTCTGGAAAATTCATATGTAAAAATCACACATTTTCATGTGTGCTGAAAAAAATTGTTTTATTTTTAAGATAAAGCATCACTTCATTAAACATTAAAAATAGATACTTGTTGAAATCTTTTCTTTTTCGATATAACGCAAATTAAAACGTTTTTTCTCTTCTGAGGCATAAGGCAAAAATGTGTAATTCACTTTCTTTTGTAGCCAAAGAACTACCACACTTCTTCTCCTACCGAATTACCCCAATCTATTTGTACAGGCTGATATTTTTCATCGAAATTTCTAAAGTGTTCTCCAATGCTTTTAGGTTTTGCCTTTTCGATAGAAATATTATTATTCTTTATTTTGACATCCACTACATCGCCCTCTGATAGATTTGCAAGCTTTAACAATTGCCTTGGAAGCGGAACTACATAATCTTTTCCGCATTTAGTAATTTTTGTTTTCATATTGATTTATACCTCAATGGGCAGATTTTACTTTGATTCAAACACTTACATTTTATCCATGATATCTCTTGTCATCAAATCTTTTTTATTATTTTTTTTCGTTGACCATACTATAGACAGAATGAACTTTACGAAGAAGGGAGTATGTACCATGTATATCAATATCATTCAAAAATTATATGAAGCAGAATTTGTCGGATTTACTAAAGTAGATTCAGTGGAATTCTCTTACCTAAAGGAAACAACAAGAGATTTGTACGAAGAACTTTCATGTTCTTTTGATGATTCTCAAATGAAGAAAATAAATGAATACATAAACACAATGATTCAGCTATTCAATTTGGAAAAAGAAGAATGCTATGTGAAAGGTTTTTCAGTAGCACACGCTCTGAGCTTTCAAGCCATGAGCATTGCACAAAAAGAGGATTAACAAGAAGAAAGGATTAATAACTATGAAAAAAAGAATATATATACCAGTGGAGGAAAATACCGAAAAGGATCTTATGCTTCCATTATTTGAAATAAATCAGTTAATTGAAAAAATTACAATGAAAGAATTGAATGATGACGAAATGGACTTATTGTTATCTTATCGCTTTTTGATAGAATTATCTCCGTTTGAAGAAGCAGAGGCGATGCAACTTCATACACAAATCTCAGAAATGGCAATAAACGCTTTTTCTAATTTTGCAGAGAAATTAGATGTAGCATAAGTTCAATGATTCCATCCCTCCTTTTGGTATACATTGACACAAAAAAATCCGGTACTTCATCGTCCGGATTTTTTACATTTGAATAAAGCTATTACGCAAAATCATCTTTGTATTCTGGGAAATATTCAGTTATTTCCCCCTCAGCCCAGCCTTCTTTTTCTATAAAATAAAAAAGATGTATCATTTCTTTCCTTCGGAATTCTTTTCGATTATTTTTTCCTGTTTTATTTAGAATACAGGTGACTGTTGCCGGATTTTTTCCCATAACATAAGCAATTCGTTCAACTTCGCCTTTTACTCTTGCCTTTTCAAATTCAGGACATGAATGAGCATGAAAAGCTCTACGTAATAGCGGATATGATGTTCCTTTCATTCTTCTTTTCAACACAACAAAATTGCGTGTTTTCCTCCTTTCAAATAAATTACTATCTGATCTTAATATGATTGAAAATCTTTAAATTGCACAAAAAATATTATTTTCCTACACAAAATGAACATATTTCTCTTCGGAAAAATCAAACAAGGTATTCTCTTCGACAAAACAAAGTGTCAAATCAAGCAGAAATATCAGCAATAACAAACAATATATTCAACTTTTTAAACAACATATTTTTACAAAGCAAAACTATATGCAAAAAACCAATTAATTAAATGGCGTTTTTTGTACTCAAAAAATATATTTCACTATTGTACAGATTCTATATTTATTTTAGGCGAATCAAATTAAAATCTATCGTTTCATTTCTTAACCCTAATTCTCCAAAACCCACACAGTGCAAATGCAACAGAAAAACAACTCTATCCACAAACCAATCTGTGCATTTTGCCAAAATGTTGTTTTTCTACACAAAAGGGCACATTTCACTCTTTTTTCTACAAAACTATTTATAGAAGGAGATTTTTAGCTAACGGAAATTTCTGTGAAAAACACAGAAGGTAATTGAAAAAATACCCTGTTGCTTTAGCAATAGTTCTCAAAAATGGGGACAGATTACTTTCTTTTGGGAAAATTGAGAAGATTATGATATTACGGTTGTTTTGTGTGGAAAAGTAAGCGTTGACACAACGTAATAAATATTCTATAACTGTTCCAAAAGTGAGCTGTCCGAAAAAAAAGAATGGAGGCTTATTTTATGTATAATCCTTATGGCATTTCGGACCCAGAGTGGTCTGATAAGGAAAAAAGATGGACAGCAAGAAAAATGATGAAAGGAGTGCGATACAAAGCACATTCACCAATACCAGGTAAGAAAGGAGCAAAACAAGCCAAAGATCGTTTACTTGAAAAAATTGAGAACAATGGAGTTGTCAAAAGTAATTGGAATTTTCGCAAATGTTGGGATTTATTTCTTGAAGATATTATCGTGCGTACAGGAACAAGTCACGCAAAACAAACTAGCAAGCTTGGCTCAGCCTATATTCTTCCGGAAATCGGGAACAAAATTGTTGGAGAATTGTCAGAACAAGATTTTCAAAATGTCATTAACTATGCCAAGCCGATTGGAAAGTTAAAAAAAGACGGAACAAGGGTTTTCTATCAAAAAGAATTATCCAAAAAGACATTACAAGACATTCGAGGGATTATTGTCGCTTTTTGTAGATTTTGCAAGAAGTCAAGAATAATGGAATTCATTCCTGAATATCTTTCCATTCCAAGAAGCGCTCCTAAACGTGGAAAAAAAATCCTACAACCTCATGAATTTCGTGAGTTAATTGATGAAAAAAATGATGAAGAGTGGTACATCAATGCATGGAGACTTATGGTCTGCACAGGATTACGTCCTGGAGAATGCTATGGGTTAAAGAAAACGGATATTATGGTCGTAACAACATCCAAAGACACTGGTTTGTTAATCATTAAGAGAAGCATAAATGAAACCAATGAAGTAACAGAAGGAAAAAACAATAACGCAAAACGAAAAATACCAATAAAGAAAACCGTTTTGGAAATTATCAGAAAACAATTAAAAAAAATAGAACATTTAGAAACTGACTGGCTTTTTCCTGATAAAATCGGAGGGCAACCCAAACCAAAAGCACTTTACGATGAATGGTCTAGAATAAAAAAAGAAAAGGGATTCGAAGCCACACCTTATGGTCTTAGACACACTTTTATATCATTTTTACATGGGTATATTACCAAAGAAAAATTAGAACCAATCGTCGGACATTCAAAAAGCATGGATACGTTCAATACCTATTCGCAGGATGTAGATGGCGAATTAGAGAAAATTGGAGAAACCATTGATGAAAATTTACAGAGAATTTTAAACGCAGCATAAAAGAATTTGACCCAAAATTTGACCCAAGACAAAACAAAAAACCTCAAAACCGCTATGGTTCTAAGGTTTTCGTTGGTGGGAGAAGGTGGATTCGAACCACCGAAGTCGTAGACAACAGATTTACAGTCTGCCCCCTTTGGCCGCTCGGGAATTCTCCCCTATCATATATCTGAAAGTGTAAAGTGGTGGGCCTTCGGGGACTCGAACCCAGGACCGACCGGTTATGAGCCGGTTGCTCTAACCAACTGAGCTAAAGGCCCAATTACACTTATTCAGTTTTCTTCAAAAGCTTTTGCCAAAAAGGAAAAGCTCCTAAAGCGCAAGTAAGATTATATCTGTTTATTAAAGTAACGTCAAGTACTTTTTACGACTGCCAAAAAGCAAAAGAACAAGGAGTGAATCAGCCTTTTTCCCTGATCCTTGCAAAAGAGAAATCGCCCCTTCCCAATGTTATTTCTTCTTTTTTTCTCCATATATATGTTTTTCCCTCATAAGAGACAAAAAGCGGCAAGGAGGTTTTCTCTCCCGGTGTCAGAACCGCCTTCAAAAGATGACCCTTTTCAAAGTATATTGACACAGTGACATCGTTTTTCGCTTTGATGTTCTTTATATGACCTGTCGGAAATGTGTGCGGCAAAGCCGGCAGCAGGAGAATTTCTTCTTCCCTGTTTTGCAGAAAAAGCTCTGCTATTCCCGCCGACGCACCATAATTCGAATCTATTTGAAAGGGCGGATGCGCGCCGAAAAGGTTCGCATAGCTTCCTCCTTCGTGACGGACATCACTTCCGGAGGTCTCCACAAGACGGAGCTGATTTTCCAGTAATCGGAAGGCGTGCGCCCCATCTTGAAGCCTCGCCCACAAATTCACCCGCCACGCGAGTGCCCATCCTGTTCCCTCATCACCTCGAAGCTCCAAGGTCTTTTTGCACGCGGCGGCAAGCTCCGGCGTTGTACATAGGTTGATTTCATTGCCGGGATATAAAGGGTACAAATGGGATGAATGGCGATGTGTCGGTTCTGCCTCTTCATATTCCCTATCCCACTCCAAAAGCTGTCCTTTTTCCCCTATTGGATAGGTATAAAGACAGGAAAGCACTTCTTTTATTTTCTGTATCCTTGCATCCTCCACACACAAAATTTCAGAAATTTTCAAGTAATTTGAAAAGCATTCACGGATAATCGCCATTGTCATGGTGGTCGTTTCAGCTATAGCGGAATGGACGTTGTTATGAATGAACACATTTTCCGGAGAAGTTGAGGGTGAGAGCATCCATTGACCCTTGGTATTTTTCGTAAGTAAATCCAAATAAAACGCGCAAACATCTTTCATGATCGGATACGCCGTATTTTTCAGAAAAGTAATGTCCTTCGTATATTCATAATGCGTGAAGGTATGCTGGGCGAGCCAGCCTGCTGACATTTGCCAGAATGCCCAGACCGGTGAGCCTTTTTCTTTTTTTCCAACCATATTGGAAAGTCCCCAAATATCTGTATTGTGATGAGAGACAAATCCATGGGCATTGTATTGCGCTTTAGCGACCTCCTTGCCTGTTTTTTGCAGTGTTTTCAGAAGGTCGAAAAGCGGTGCGTGAAACTCAGACAAATGGCACGCCTCCACCGGCCAGTAATTCATTTGTGTATTGATATTGATTGTATAATTCGAGCTCCACGGAGGGCGAATATGCGGATTCCATATGCCCTGAAGGTTTGTCGCCTTCGTTCCCGGTCTCGAGGCAGAGATAATCAAATAACGTCCGAATTGAAATAGGAGAGAAAAAAGCGAGGGGTCACTTTCCTTATTTTTTTGGCGAAGTCGTTCATCTGTCGGCAAATGTTCCTTCCCTTTCCCCAAGAAAAGTTCCATTCTGTCGTAATACCGGCGATAATCCTTCCTGTGCTGTTCCTTTATATTTTCGTAATCGAGCAGGTCTATTTTCTCCAAATCCGAAAACACTTCTTTTTCATAATCCTTCCCCTCTGTAAAGGGGTGCTTATCATATCCATTGAAGCTCGTTCGGGTGCAAAGGCAAAGAACCGCCTCATCTGCATTTTCAACAATGATTTTATCCTTTTCCACACGGCGGCTTCCGCCTTTTACACACACAGAAAGAAGCGCGCGAAAACGCATACCTTTTTTGTTATTTTCTTCTTCATAAATAATGGGCTCTTCGGAGGATACATAAGATGGAATCACGTTTGAGGGGCAAAGTCCATCCAGAGAAAGATATTGATTTTGTAAGGATACGGTATGGCGAAGCATACTTTTTAGTGTCACGGAAAAGGTGATAGCCCCCTTTTGATTCGAAAAAAGCTTTAGAAAAAATGCTTGCTTCGGATGGGATACAAATGCCTCCCGCCGATAGGTAATATTATTTTGCGAAAAGGAGAGTTCGGATATCGCGTTCTTTATATCCAATTGTCTTATGTAGCTTTCAATTGGCGAATCGTCTATACGGGGAAAATCAATCAGTATATCTCCCAGCGGCATATATGATTGGGTAAACTCCCCTGATAGCTTTTCCCGAACCACGCTCTGCGCCTCCTGAAGCCTCTCAGCCAAGACAAGTCGCTGCACCTCCTCATAATCCGAATACGTGCCGGAGGACATCGTTTTTCTGGGATATCCGGACCAGAGGGTATCCTCGTTCAGAGAAATCTTCTCCTTTTTCACCCCGGAAAAAACCATAGCCCCTATTCTTCCGTTTCCAAGAGGAAGTGCTTCCTCCCAAACAGAAGCCGGATTCTTATACCAAAGAAGTTCTGCTGATTGTTTCATTTCCCGCCCCTCATATTGTTCTTTTGGCGCGACCGAAAAAACTACGCAACACGCTTTTATTTTTCTATTTTCATACCGCTCAAAAAGGCATTGATGAAGCCATCCAATTCTCCGTCCATAACCGCGTCAACGTCCACAAGCTCAAAGCCTGTACGGTGATCCTTGACCATGGTATAAGGACAAAAAACGTAGGAGCGAATCTGACTGCCCCAAGCAATTTCCATCTGATTCCCCTTCAAATCCTCAATTTTTTCCATATGTGCCGCCTGCGCCAGCGCAAAAAGCTTCGCCTTTAGCATATTCATTGCCGTTTCCTTGTTTTGTACCTGTGATCTTTCCGACTGACAGGCAACCACACAGCCTGTCGGAATATGGGTAAGACGCACCGCCGAATCGGTCTTATTGATATGTTGTCCGCCTTTTCCGGAAGCACGGTATGTATCAATTCGAAGGTCTGTGGGATTAATCGTGATATCAATGGAATCATCCAATTCCGGAATAACCTCACAGGAAGCAAAGGACGTATGCCGGCGTCCGGAAGAATCAAACGGAGATATACGCACCAGACGGTGTACACCGATTTCAGAACGCAAAAATCCATATGCGTTTTCACCGGATACTTGAATAGACGCGCTTTTGATACCCGCCTCATCTCCGTCTAAATAATCAAGCTCCTTGACCGAGAAACCGTGCGCCTCTGCCCAACGGTTGTACATACGGTAAATCATCTCCACCCAATCCTGCGCCTCTGTTCCGCCGGCACCTGCATGAAGGGTAAGAATTGCATTATTACTATCATACGGACCTGTAAGAAGGGTCTCAAGCCGCATTTTTTCGTAGCTTTGCATGAACTCTACCACGCCGTCTTTGACCTCTTGTAAAACCTCTTCATCCTCGGCTTCATCTCCGAGCTCACAAAGAATCAACAAATCCTCTTTTTTTTGTTCCAGATTCACGAAATTTTCAATACGCATTTGAAGGTGACGCATTCTCGTCTGCGTCTTTTGCGCCTTTTCCACATCCTCCCAAAAATCCGGCTCCTGTGCTCTTGCTTCCAGCTCCGAGAGCTCGTCGGAAATTCGCCCAATATGCAAAGCGTCCTTTAATTCGGCGATACTGTCCTCCATCCCCTGCAACTGTAATTTATATTGGTCGAATTCAATCATAGTTACTTATTCCCTCTCCCTTTTCAAATCATCTACAAAAATTTTCAACCGGCACAGAGCGTCCCTTATATTTTCCAGAGACGCAGCGTAACTGATTCGCACAAAGCCCTCACCGCTTTCACCAAAGGCTTTTCCCGGAACAATCGCCACCTTATGCTCCATCAAAAACCTTTCGCAAAAGGTCTCGGAATCCACACCAAGCCCCGCAATGCTCGGAAATACATAGAACGCACCCAACGGCTCAAAGCAGGAAAGCCCTGCCTCTCTCACACCGTCAATAACAATACGGCGGCGTCTGTTATACTCATCGTGCATATCCTTAACCTCTGTGTCACAATTCAGTGCTGCTTCTATCGCCGCAAACTGCGCCGTAGAGGGAGAACACATCAAGGTATACTGATGTATTTTGTTCATCATCCCTATAAAGTCCGAAGGTCCGCACGCAAAACCAATTCTCCATCCGGTCATGGCAAATGCCTTCGAAAAGCCGTTCACAATAATCAGGCGATCTCTCAGTTCCGAAAACGCAGCTAATGAAGTATACTCTTCCTCTCCATAGTACAACTCCGCATACAATTCATCTGATAGTACCGCCACATTAGGGTATCTGGAAAGAACCTCTACAATCTCTTTTAGCTCTTTTTTTGAAAGAACCGCACCGGTAGGATTACTCGGATATCCGATAATCACAAGCTTCGTTTTCGGTGTAATGGCTGCTTCCAAATCCTCCGGCCGCACCTTGAAATCATTTTCCATGTACGTCGGGACCGCCACCGGGACGCCCTTCGCCAGAAGAACCGACGCCCTGTAGGCAACAAAGCACGGCTCTATAATGACCACCTCATCACCGGGGTTCAAAAGAATACGGGCAGCTAAATCAATCGCCTCACTGCCGCCGACGGTGACAAGAACCTCTGATGCCGCGTCATAGGATAAAGAAAAACGCCGCTTCATATATTCTGAAATCGCGCTCCTAAGCTCAATAAAACCGGGATTGGGGGAATAGTGTGTCTCGCCACTTTCCAAAGACAAAATCCCAGCCTGCCTGATACTCCACGGGGTCACAAAATCCGGCTCACCGATGGAAAGAGAAATCACTTCTCCCTTCATCTCGTTTGCCAAATCAAAAAATCGCCGTATCGCAGACGGCGGTATAGACTTCACCTGTTCTGAAAAAAAGTCAAACTGATTCTGTGTTTGCATAATTGTATCCTCTCATTTTCTAAAAATCAAAGGATAACGGCTTCACGCCGATCTTCCGTTTGACCTGCAAAAACAACGCCATTACTCTTATACTTTTTCAAGATAAAATGGGTTGCAGTGGATACAACGCCCTCTAAAGGCGCAACATTATTGGAAATAAAGGAGGCAACCTCACGAAGGGTCGAATCCTCAATGATGAGCATAAGGTCAAAGCCGCCGGACATCAGATAGCATGAGGATACCTGCGGATAACTGTAAAGACGGTGTGCAATTCTGTCGAAGCCCTGATCGCGCTGTGGCATCAATCGCACTTCTATCATGGCAGTGACCGATTCAATTTCTGTTTTTTCCCAATTTACAACGGCCGCATAACCGAGAATCATCTTTTCATTTTCCATTTCCCGAAGCGCGGCAACAATCTCGTCCTCCGTAGCGTGAAGCATAACAGACAATTCCGTTTTCGTAAGACGTGCATTCTGTTCAATCAATCGTAAAAGCTCATGGCGATCTAACATATCGGTCCCTCCCTTTCCTTTTTTGTAAAAAAATATACTTGATTATTGTACCACAAAATAAAAAATCCTCAAACGTCATTTGACGAACGAAAAAAGCCGTAAGGAGAATGGACAGCGGACAATAAAAGGCGTAATATGACATACTACATCACCGCGATTTTTAAGGATTAGAAGGGATAAAAAAGCAATGACATTTCAGCAGCTTAAATATTTCATTGAGATTGTAAATGCAGGGTCCATCAATAAAGCGGCAGAAGGTCTTTTTATCACCCAGCCAAGCTTATCAAACAGAGTGAGAGAATTAGAAAATGAGGTCGGCGCAACGCTTTTCAAAAGAACCTCGAAGGGCATCACACTCACAACAGACGGCATCGAATTTTTGGGATATGCCCGGCAAGCTGTAGAACAAATGAGTCTTTTGGAGCAGCGGTATTTGAACGGACATCCGTCCCGCCGTTTGTGCTCCATCTCAACCCAGCATTATGCTTTTGCCGTAAACGCGTTTGTAAACATGGTCAAAAAAAGCGGCGCCGATGAATATGAATTCACACTCCGGGAGACGCGAACCTATGAAATCATTGAGGATGTGAAAACCTTACGAAGCGAGCTTGGCATTTTGTATATGAACCCATTCAATAAAAAAGTAATTGAAAAGCTATTACGCGAAAACGGCTTACTATTTCATCCTATGTTCACTGTAAAACCGCATATTTTCGTGAGTACGACAAACCCTCTCGCCGGGAAGGAATACGTCACGGCGCAGGACTTAGAGGACTATCCCCGCCTGTCATTCGAGCAAGGAGAGTACAATTCTTTTTATTTTTCAGAGGAAATCCAAAGCGATTCTTTTAGTAAAAAAAGTATTCATGTCAGTGACAGAGCCACCATTTTCAATCTTATGATTGGTCTAAATGGCTACACCATTTCAACAGGTATTGTGAGCGCGGACCTAAACGGGGATAATATCACAGCCATACCGCTTCAAACTGATAATTACATGGAAATCGGCTGGATTTCCCAAAGTCGTGTACAGCTTACCCGGCAAGCCTCTATGTATCTTGAGGAACTAAAAAAAGTGATATCCGATTACGGAATTCAAATCAATGATTGATACCCTTATTTGACCCATGTACAACACGCCGCATACAAAAAATCTTTCACGCGCCTTCGTCGTGTTGCTAGTGGTTAAACAGATATAGTCTAAAACTATACCAAGTCATAAAATCC
>JGI994J12354_10003732_pt1 | contig 14061 bp, 12 predicted proteins | sample IntmicLarv3ML3BL_FD_12354 | JGI IMG/M metagenome (IMG submission 12354)
AAACAGACTGCCCATGGATGGCCCCCGAGCCACTTCGTGGAAGGCCAAGCCATTCTGGCATGATAAAATATACCGCTGAAAAAGCCGCTGAAATAAAAGGTGTCTCTCTCGAAAAACTTCTTGATGTTACTTTTGAAAACGCCTGCCGTTTGTTTAATATTTCCGCTACATAGTTTTTACAAAAATGTTCTTTTTTCTTGTAATAAATTTCCACTTGCAGTAATATATTTATTATAAAAATAATTATTAAATGTTACATAAAGGAGATTACGTTTTATGAAAAAAGTACTTTCCGTACTATTATCACTAACTTTAGTTTTTGCTTTATTTGCCTCTTGTGGCAAAGACAATCCACAAAGTGAAATAAGTGATACCCCCGAAGTTGTTGAACCGGATTATTTTCCAAACCTTTTAACCGGTGAATTACGTTCTGATGATTACCCGGTAGGCCAACGCCCTGTTGCTATTGTTGTTAATAATATTAGAGGCTCTATGCCGCAATCTGGCATAAACGATGCTGATATTATTTATGAAGTAGTTACCGAAGGTGGTATTACACGTTTACTGGCAGTTTACAGCGATTATAGTGCTGTTCCACTAGTAGGGTCTGTACGTTCTGCCAGAGACCAGCATGTACAACTTATGTTCCCGCTTGAAGCTATTTATGTTCATATTGGCGGTTCTACATATGCAACAGATATGCTAAGGCGTTACAGTTACGAAAATTTAGAGCTTGATGCAATGTCTCGTTCAGGAATTTTTTGGCAGAATACTGCCCGCATCTCTCAAGGTTATTCATCAGAATATACTTGGTATACTGATGGTGAAACCCTTGCGGAGCGTATTGAACATTATGGTATAAATACAACTGCAACAGAAAACCGAACAGCTTTTAACTTTGTACACTATGATGAACCTGACCGTGAGCTTGAAGGCGGAGAAGCTACCGGTATAACAATTCGCTTTTCACAAAGCTATGTTTCTGTTTTTCAGTATGAAAACGGACGCTATTACAAATCTCAATTCGGCGCACCGCAAATAGATGCAAATACAGGTGAGCAATATTCAGTAGAAAACGTAATTGTAATATTTACATCTATGGAAAAATACCCCGATGGTATACTTACAAAAGTGGACTTTAACTTTGGCGGCGTTGGCTACTATTTCAGCAATGGCCAATACGAGCAAATTAGATGGATAAAAGGTAGCCCTGAAAGTCCGCTTCGTATAGTAGATATGCAAGGGAACGAAATTGATGTTTTAATAAACCCCGGCCAAACTTACGTAGCAGTTGTTGATCTTCGTGAATATGATTACTTCAGCTTTAGTGCAAATGGCGTAGATATTGAAGAATCTTTCACAACGGCACCAAGCACCTCTGAAGTGGAAGCTGAAGATTAATAAATAAATTCTCACCTAATAAAAGAGCAAAGAAAAATACTCTTTGCTCTTTTTAATTTTTACTGTATATGGTAAAATTCTTGTTATAACTAATAAAAGATGAGGTGTTACTTTGAAACGTATTATCTGTTTTATTCTTACTTCTGTATTAGCCTTTTCGCTTTTTACTTCTTGCGATAATAGTAATACTACTTCTGAACCTTCTGAGCCTGAAATAATATATAACCCAAACCCTTTAACAGGCCTTGAAAAAGACGACAACTACCCAGACGGTGAGCGGCCCATAGCCTTTGCTGTAAATAACATTCATTTTGCAGACCCGCAAAAAGGCCTTGCGGGCGCAGACATTATTTATGAAATTGTTGCAGAAGGTGGCATCACGCGTTTTCTTGCTGTGTATTCTAATTATCGCAACATAACCGCTATTGGTTCTTTGCGCTCTGCGAGAGACCAGCACTTGCAGTGTATGTTCCCGCTTGGGGCCATTTATATGCACATTGGCGGTAGCACCGTTGCAACCAGTATGCTATACCAATATCAATACGAAGATAAAGAAATTGATGGTAACTACCAAAGTATTAGAGATGTAGCCTTTTATTTTGACAATAACAACCATGCCCGTGCAAATGGTAGCGAACACTGCTGGTTTACAAACAGCGCCCTTATTGCTACAGCAATTGAAAAGTACGATATAGACACACAGGGTGAGCCTGCGCCTATTTTCAACTTTGTTCCATATTACGAGCCTGCAAGAGAGCTTGAAGGAGGAACCGCCGACAGTTTTACTTTCCGCTTTTCTGACTATATTTATGACCCACACCCCGAATTTATTTACAATGAACAAACTGGCACTTACCTGCGTGAGCAATTTGGTGCACCACATATGGATGAAGAAACAGATGAGCAATTAAGTTTTGAAAATGTAATTATTTTATTTACTGAGATTAAACCTCGCTCTCCCGGAGATATTTTAATGGATGTAAACTTCCGTTATGGCGGATATGGTTTTTACTTCTGTAATGGCAGATACGAACAAATTCGTTGGATTAAAGGAATGCCCGAAGACCCTATACGCATTGTGGATTTGGACGGAAATGAAATTGATGTTCAAATAAACCCCGGCACTACTTATGTAGCTGTTGTTTCTATAGATGAATACGATTATTTGCAGATAACGGGTGTACCCGCCCAAGATATTGAAGCTGAAATATCTGTAGATGAATAAATAGCTTGCCCTGCTAAATATGTCAATTTTGTTATATTGTAATATATGTCGTTTGTTTACAAGCGGCATATATTTTTGTATAATTAGCTAAACACTGTAAAAGAATTGGAGCGTGCCCAGTTTGAAAAAATTGTCTATCTCAAAAAGGAATTATGCTTTTTTGCTGGCTTGTTTAATACTAATCTCAACCTTTGCTTCCTGCAAAAAAACAGAGCCGGGGAGCTCCTCTGAAAACAGTAACTCAGAAGAAATTCCTTATAGCCAGTACAACCCGTTAACCGGGCTTGAAAAAGACGATACCTACCCCGAAGGGCAAAGGCCCGTTGCCATTATGATAAACAATATTTATGATGCCCTGCCCCAAAGGGGTATTTCGGGTGCGGATATAATTTATGAAATGGTTACCGAGGGCGGTATTACCCGTATAATGGCTGTTTACACTGATTACCGTACTGTGCCGATGACAGGGCCTGTGCGTTCTGCCAGGGACCAATTTATTCAGTTGATGATGCCATTAAATGCAATTTATGTACACATAGGTACAAGTGTTTATGCCACTGAAATGTTAAACTATTACTCTTACCAAAATATAGATGGTATTTATCTTGGCTCAACCGCATTTTATTTTGATACCGAGAGAGCTAAAAGCAAAGACAGTGAGCATTGCTGGTATACAAACGGCGAATTAATTCTTTCCGGTATGCAGCAAGTAAATATTGACAGTAGTGGTACATTGCGCCCTGTATTTAATTTTGTACCCCCTACTGACCCACTTGTTATACCCGAAGGTGGCGAGGCAAGAATTGTGTCATTCCGTTTTTCTGGGTATATTGACGCTGCCTTTGCCTACAATGAAGAATCCGGGTTATATTTAAAATCAGAATTCAATATGCCCCAAGTGGATGATAATGTAGGTATTCAACTCGGCTTTAATAATGTGTTTGTACTTGGAACTAATGTTTCCTTTAAACCGGATGATTTTTGTACTGATTTTGATTTTTCTTCAGGAACAGGCTACTACTTCACAGGTGGACGCTATGTGGCTATACGCTGGGAAAAGGGCGACCCGCTTGCACCGCTTGTATTAACTAATTTAGATGGAACTCCGCTTCAAGTAAACTGTGGTACCAGTTATGTTGCCTTCATAAATTATACGCACCTCAATGAGATTTCCATTACAGGTGCAGTTGTAGAAACACCTGCTGAAGATATTATTGTTGAAGATGCACCTGCCACCGAATAGTAATTATTTACTTATAACATAAAAGAGCCTTTTAGCTGGGCTGACATAAGAAACCATTAAAACCCCCAGTAAAATCAATGTTTTCATGGTAGCCGGGCAATTGGGGAATAGTACAAAACCGAATATGTACCATAAAACAAGGCATTGTTGACAAAACGATACCTTGTTTTTTTATTTCAATTTTTAGAAAGGAGAGCTTACGCTATAGCAGTATTCCAAGTACAGAAAAACAAGGGCCACACGGTAATGAGTAATCATCATTATTATTCCCTTTATTCTGTGATATTTTTGTCGATGTTCTGCTTATCGTCCGAGGTATTCCTATACAACGCATAAGAATAGATAATTGGAATAAAGACAACCATAACTACAATCAATGCTGATAGTGTGAGCCATATCGCGTTTTCAAAAATTGCAAATGCTTGAACAATCATTATAACCCCGCCTAATATCCACAAAAATCCTGCCAAGCGGTGTGTTTTATTCCAGTTGTCGGCACTATGAAGTGTCCACGGTATTTTATAACCGATACCATAATTCTGTCTGTTCTTTGGCAGATAGTTTCCGTACACTATAAAGACAATCCCCGCAAGCAACGGAACAATCATTGAGATAGGTATCATAGCTCCCATTGAGATAAACAACGCCACAGGAACTATAATTAGAGAAGCCACAGGAATAACCCATAACATTAGTAGCTGTGTTATCCGCGAAATGCTAGCTTTTTTGGGGTCGTTATTAGCCCGAACTTTTGTAAAAATATTTAGCACAGCGAGTAGAAGCGGAATACCAAAAGCAGCAATCGCTTTTGGGACAAAGTTTTGAGGATTTTCTCCCGCGCTCCATTGAATAGCTATCTGTTCAGGCAAGTCGTTGTAGACCACAACAGACAAGATTATCGGCAATAAGCACACTATTGACGATATAATAATACCAGAGCGATTATTTTTCGTTTTCATTATTATTTCCTCCATCTTTTTCTGTGTTAAATTGTGCTAACCAAAGCATAGTTTCCTCGAATACAGAAACACTTAACTCATAATAGATAAAGTTTTTTTGCTTTGTTTCAAAGACAAGCCCGGCTTTTTTTAGTTGAGCCAGATGGTAAGAGATAGTCGCTCCGGTCATGTCAAAACGTTGCCCTATATCCCCGGCGGACATTCTCCCGTTTTTCAGCATAACGAGTATTTCACGTCTGGCAGGGTCGGACAGAGCCTTAAAAGTTTCCGCAAAACCCAATTTAGTGCACCTCCTATATTTAGAGTAGCTTCTATTTTGAAATATTTCTAAATAAAGTATAGCGTGGCGTGAATTGTAAGTCAATAGAAATTTAGAAATATTTCTAAATAGCTTTAGTAGCATAAATGCTGGTTGCCACCCTTACCAAACGTGTTGATAATGTCGGCAAGAAATGAAATAGGCTTGCCTGTACGGATTTAACCGAACTTGATACAACCGTTTTGCGGGAGTTTATCGACAAGATTTATATTTCTAAGACTTCCGGCAAAAAGGGACGCAACGCAGCGGAAGCACACAAAGACAGAGAAATCGAAATTGTCTATAACTTTATCGGTGCATTTGATTTTCCAAAAGCAATGGGGCAATCAAAAAAACAATCAAATAAAAAGGAAATCGGTGTAGCATAACACTACACCGACAACCTTTAATAAATGTTTTCTTACTTCACCGCCGCTTTGAAGGCTCTTTTTTATTTGTTTATAACAACATAAATATTTTCAGCTATACCAAATCAATACTTACTTACATCTATCTTTTTTTCTTTCAATACTTTTGCAGTATTTTCTTTTAGTAGCTTATACGCAACTGAAGTACTTGGTACTGCTACTATCATACCCAATATACCAAACAATCCGCCACCAATCATAACAGCAATTAATACCCACAATGCTGGCAACCCTACCGAGCCACCCACAACTTTCGGGTAAATAATCTTTCCATCTACCTGCTGCAACAAAAAGCTTATTACTATAAACCAAATTCCTTGTATTGGGTTAACCATAAGCAAAAGGAATGTGCCCGGTATTGTACCTATAATTGGCCCAAAAATTGGCACCAAATTGCTTATACCAATTATTATACTGATGAGCAATGCAAACGGAAACCTTAAGAGAAATAATGTTACAAAACATAGTATACCTAAAATAAATGCCTCTGTTAACTGCCCTGTTATAAACCCTGAAAATGTCTCGTTAGCTATGCGCCCTACATATAACACTTTTTTTGACACTTCGATTGGTACATAAGAAAGAAGTAATTGTTTAATCTGTGTAATTAAGTGGTCTTTATCATATAAAAAGTAAATTGAAATAAAAATACCGAAAAAGAACTTTGTGAAACCCGAAACTACACTTTGTGTAAAACTAAATATTAGCGGTAACATGTCTCTCAAATAAAGAAGTGCATTATCATATGCATCCTGTAGATACTTATCTATATCAGCAATGGCAATACCCGTAACATCCATTTGTGCATAAACCCAGTTGTATACAGCACGTAAATTACTTAAATATGTATCTTTGTTCTGCATTAACATTTCTGTGCTTTCAATAAGCCGCGGAATTAGAATAACAAAAACCAATACAACTAAACCAAAAAATAAACAAAATGTAAGAATAAGAGCTATTACTTTAACTATTCTACTCTTCTTATATTCATCTATGTCTTTCGATTTTTTCACTCGCAACAAGCTACAAAACTTATAAATACCCTCATATGGTCTGTTAAGAATAAAAGCAATTATAAATCCAATAACAACAGGAGAAGCAACTGATAGAAGCAGTTTTAAACTTTCTGTCACAATGCTTATTTTCCACACTAAAAGTATACTAAAAGCCGCTATTATAATAAGCTTGGTTAAGCTACGGAACATTTTTTTATCCACTCCGTGGTTCCTCCTATTTTTATAGACTATATATCTATATTACTATAACTGTAAACAATTGTAAACAACGTTTCATTTTGTGTTTAAGCTGTCATATTTTCTATTTTATACCTTAGGTAAAACCGGGTTTTCCGCGAAATTCTCGGCATCCAATGTTAAATTTGGGCTATAATACGGGTCTTGCAACAGCTTATCACCGTAGCGCTCTTTCATAAGTTTCTTTTCGTTCTCAAAGCGAAGCTTTGCGTCTCCTTTTGTATCAAGTCCCCTGCTTTTAGATTCATAATGATATAACTGTGCATACGGTGTATATACTATTAAATAGCCTTTTTCGCGCACCCTCAAACAGAAATCCACATCATTATAAGCAACTGAAAAAATTTCATCCATACCGTTCACTTCATCAAATACCCTTGTTTTAACAAGCATGCACGCCGCCGTTACCCCTGATAAGTTCTGGGCCACGGCCAAGCGGAACATGTATCCGCTTTTACCATTTTCAAAGTATTTATGGTTATGCCCTGCATAGCCACCAAGCCCCACAATAATTCCGGCGTGCTGTACAGTATCATCACTGTATAGTAGTTTGGCTCCCACAATGCCAACTTCTTCTTGCAGGCAATACCCAACCATATCTGTAAGCCAACCTGGCGTTATTACCTCTATATCGTTGTTTAGCAATAGTAAAAATTCACCTTTTGCAAACTGTCTTCCATAATTATTGATGGCGGAAAAATTAAACTCACCTTCAAAATATAATACTCGTAAATTTTCATGTTCTTTTTGTATAACTTCATAATAATAAAAAGTTGTTTCGCTCTCGCTGTTGTTCTCCATAATAATTATTTCAAAATTAGTATAAGTAGTTTTTTGATATATGGATTCCAACAATATTTTCAAATCCTCAACGTGGTCTTTGTTTGGTATTAGAATTGATACAAGCGGTGCGCCTTCAATTTCATACTTCACCCTATAGGTACTATCAAACGGTCCTTTAATTACTGTTGCACTTTTTTCAGTGCGGTTCAAGTGTTCTTGCACGGCTTTCACCCCGGCTTCAATTACATATGGTTTGGCCTCGGCTCCGCTAGAGGTTGACTGCCCGTGCACACGCCAATAGTACAAAACTTTTGGTATGTGGTAAATAGCATCTGTTTTTTCACAAATACGCAAATTCAAATCATGGTCTTGGCTTCCATCCATTTCAGGGCGCAAAGCTCCAGCTGCCCAAAATAATTCTTTTTTTATGCAAACTATATGCCCTATATAGTTGTTTGCCCGTAAATATTCAGGCGAATAGTTTGGCTTAAAATGCCCTACCTTTGGTTTTAATATATTCTTTTCAAACAATGCTTCATCGCTGTATATAAACTCTGCACCTGTTTCATTTATTACTTTTGCAATTTCATAAAGTGCATTGGGTGAAAGAATATCATCATGGTCTGCAAAGCAAAGGTATTCCCCTTCTGCCATTTTCGCCGCTTTATTTGTATTGGTAGAAATGCCGCCGTTGTCTGTAAGCTTTATATACTTAATGCGTTCATCGTGAAAGCTTTTCACTACCTCTTTTACAACAGCATTTTCTTCATCACTTGCATCAGCTAAACATAATTGCCAGTTTGAATAAGTTTGATTTATTACAGATTGTATAAATTCTTTCAAGAAACCTTCAGGTGTATTAAATAATGGCGTAACAATACTAACTAACGGGCCTTGTAAATTCTCAAGTCTTTGCCTTTCAATTTCTTGCTTTTTCGGAAAAAACCTACCTTTTCGCTTCATACGGGTTTTAAAAAACAGCATAACTTTATAAACAGATTTAATCAATCCATCTTTTTTCACTGATTCAAGGAAATATTCAAATAGTTCTTTTACACGTTTTAGCTCTAATTGCATAATACCTTTTTTACCTACTCTATTCCATAATTCTCAAACTTTAAAGTTAAATGCGGATTGTAGTATGGGTCGCCTTCTTTAAATAGTTGCCCGTATTTGTTTTGCAGGTTTGCTTTCTCTTTTTCAAATCTTTCCTCTTTTATGCTACCCTCTTCATACCCTCTTGTAAGGCTCTCATAGTGTATTCCTTCGGCAAATGGTGTCATCACGTTCAAATACTCTATTTCTCTCAACTTCAAGCAAAAGTCAACATCATTAAACGCAATTGCAAACATTTCTTCATCTAAACCATTCACTTTTTTATACAATGCTTTTTTTACCATTAAGCAGGCCCCTGTTACTGCACTCATATTTTGAGCAGTTGCCAGGCGATACATATCTCCGCCACTACTTGCTAAATGCCCCTTATGACTATGGCCTGCACTTCCGCCTAAGCCTATAAAAACTCCAGCATGCTGTATCTTCCCATCTGGGTAGTACAGCTTTGCACCAACTGCACCAACATCTTCTCTTTGAGAGAACATTACCATTTCTTCAATGAAATTATCACTTAATAATTCCACATCGTTATTTAAAAGCAAAACATGTTCACCTGTGCTATTTTTTACACCAACATTGCATATAGCTGAGAAATTGAAAGAACCCGAATATTTTATAACCTTACAGTTTTTATATTTTTGCTCAAGTTCATCATAAAAAAGAAAAATCTCTTTTCCGACACTGTTATTTTCCACAACAATAATTTCGAAATCAATATTTTCGTTCTTTTCATATATAGAATGTACACAGCGTTTTAAATCTTCTTTGCGGTCTTTATTGGGTATAATTATAGAAACCTTAGGGTTTCCGTGTATATCATATTTTACTCTGTAACTTCCTGGCCCAGAAAGGCTCTCAACTTCCCCTTTTAATCCCACTCTTTCTAAATGTCTTTGTATTGCCATTCTTCCCGCTTCTATTGCATATGGTTTAGACGTTGCATTGCCAGCTATAGATGAACCATGCGCACGCCATGTATAAAGCACTTTAGGAATATGCATAATTTTTTCTGCTTGCTCTGTAAGGCGAAGAACTAAATCGTAATCTTGTGCTCCGTCGTACTCCTTTTTTTCATAAAGCCCTGCCTTTTCTCCAATCTTTCTACTGAAAGCCACCATGTGTGTAATATAATTACACCCTCGTAAGGTATCCGGAGAATAATCAGGCTTAAATTGAAAGCTTTTTAGCTTTTTTAAATCTTCCGATAATATTATTTCATCAGAATAAATAAAATCTGCACTATTTCTATTTATAGCAACAGTCGCTTCGAATAAGGCATTCGGCCTTAGTAGATCGTCGTGGTCAAGCAATATAAAATATTGGTTTTCTTTTTCTGAAGAGGCCATTTTGAATGCTTCGTTTGTATTTTCGGCAATACCTCTATTTTGCTGTAGTTTTTTGTATTTTATCCTCTCATCTTTGTAATGATCCACCACGTTATTTACTGAATCGCCATCCGATGCATCGGCAATACAAAGCTCAAAATTAGTATAACTTTGGTTTAGGCAAGAGCAAAGCATATCATTTAGAAAAGGCCCCGGTGTATTAAACGCCGGAACCAAAATGCTAAAAAACGGAGAAGTCTCAAAAATAACACGTTGCTGCCTACGTAATTCTTTTTTTGTTGGCATATCAGACTTATACATCCATATTTCTGCTCTTCGAATAATAGCAACCCGAAAAGCAACCTTTTTATATGTTGCTTCAAATCCCTCTGTAAGAATTGAGCGTACTCCTCGTTGTACAAGTGAGATTATACGACTAATAGAAAAATTTCTCTGCACTAATTTTTTTATTGTATCTTGCTCTTTTACGTCATTGTTTTGCAATGAAATTTCCTCCCAATATCTACATTTATTATTGCAAATCACTTTTCCCTAAATTTTTATAAACACCACATACTTCATCAGGAGAGCCATCCATTATAACCTCTCCTTTACTAAGCCATATTACATGGTCGCAAAGCCTCTCTACCTGTTCTATACTATGGCTAACTAACAATACTGTAGTACCTTTATTTATTAGTTCTTCAATTCGGTGTTCACATTTTTCTTGAAATAAAAAGTCTCCAACTGATAAAATTTCATCTGCAATTAATATATCAGGATCTGTTACTGTGGCAATAGCAAACGCTACTCTTGCTACCATTCCCGAGGAATAGTTTTTCATTGGTACATCCAAAAATTCTCGCATCTCACTGAATTCGACAATTTCATCAAACTTCTCTTGCATAAATTTTTTACTAAAGCCTAGAACTGTACCGTTCAAAAAAATATTTTCCCTTGCTGTCAAATCCATATCAAACCCTGCACCTAATTCTATAAGCGGTGCAATAGTCCCATACGTTTGCACTGTTCCTTGAGTAGGCTTCATAACACCTGCTATAACTTTCATTAGTGTACTTTTACCAGAACCATTAAGCCCAATAATTCCACATACACTACCTTTCTCCACACCTAATGATACATTTTTTAATGCATAAAATTCCTCAAAGCGAAGTGTACCTTTTGTTTTTTTTATGAAAAACTCTTTCAAGTTATCCACTTTTTCTTTTGCCATATTAAACCGCATTGACGCGTCTTTTACAATAATTGCCGGTTCCATAAAGGCCACTCCTTCCTTAAACATATAGAATAAACTTATCTTGTTGCTTTTTAAATGCAACCACGCCAATTATAATAGAGATTATTGCACAGGAAAAACAGGCAATCCACTGGTTCAATGTGGGTAACATCCCGCTTATCATAACATCACGCATTGTTTCAACATACCAATATAAGGGGTTAATAATAACCATAGACCTCATAAATTGCGGCAACTCTGACACTGGATAAATAATAGGTGTAAAATACATCAGTGCCATTGTCAGTACGCCATATAAATGTATTATATCTCTGAAAAAAACTGCAAATGCAGATAGAAATAAGCCTACTCCTAAATTGAAAACTGTAAGGGTTAGCATAATAGCAGGAACACATATTAATGTTATACTAAACGAAACATTATAATATAGCATAACTACCAAAAGTGCCATACCTGTAAAAATAGTATTAACTAAACTGAACAACACTTTTTCCATAGGAAAAATATATTTTGGGATATACACTTTTTTTATAAGCGGAGCAGCTGACAATACTGACGTCATAGCAGTCGTTGTAGATTCATTAAAAAAGCTAAATACAAGCTGTCCAGTCATCAAATAAACAGGATAGTTCTCTATAGCTGATTTAAACATATAAGAGAATACCGCTGATAATATCATCATCATTAATAGAGGATTAAGCATACTCCACAAAATACCAAGTGCACTTCGCCGATATTTTACTTTCAAATCACGTCTTATCAAATTCTTTAGTAAATGTCTATATTTCAAAAATGCCTGCCACATTACTTTCACGTTTTCACCTACCTAAGAAATAATCAAAAGTTTGTTCATTTGCACGTTTTGCGTTTTGGTCTTTTTCCGATAAAACATATTCCCTTCCTATATCAGGCCAATTTATTTTTATATCTTCATCAGCGTAAAATAAACCACCTTCATCTTGTGGCGCATAATAGTCAGTGCATTTATAATTAAATTCTGCTGTTTCAGTTAAAACAAGAAACCCATGCGCGAACCCTTTAGGGACAAATAGTTGTTTGCCATTCTCCGCAGATAATTCTACCCCCACCCATTGCTTAAATGTTTTGCTGTCCGGGCGTAAATCTACAGCAACATCAAATACACTTCCGCTTATGGCACGTACTAATTTACCTTGCGGTTTTTCCTTTTGAAAATGCATTCCTCGAAGAACTCCCTTGCTGCTTTTGCTCTGGTTGTCCTGTACAAAATCTGCAGGAATTCCCGCAGCTTCAAACTTCTCTTTCTGATATATTTCCATAAAATACCCGCGAGCATCTTTGAATATTTGAGGTGTTACAATAATACAGCCTTCAAGTTTTGTCTGTTCAAAAGTAAACTCAGCCATTTTTACCGCCCTTATCCTTATATGTACATTCATATTTTATTACCTATGATAGAATACCATAAATGCTATAATTTTACAAATACATACTGTATACATATCATATTCATAGGCTTGTCTTTTTCCGAAAATTTAAGTAAAATACATATGTATTTATATAGGAGGTAAATGATGGATATTGCCGGTATAGGTGGCGCCAATATTGATATTCACGGCAAAAGCGTGAACGCCATAGTTATGAGGGATTCAAACCCCAGCTCCCTTCACCTTTCTTGTGGTGGGGTTACAAGAAATATTCTTGAAAACTTGTCTCACCTCGGGTGTAAAACTACTTTAATTTCCGCTGTGGGCGAAGATGCTTTCGGCCAAATTATTTTGAAAGATTGTAAGGAAAACGGAATAGATACTTCCGGCCTCGCTGTTTTGCCAAATCATCGTTCATCTACTTATCTTTCTGTTATGGATGACGATGGTGATATGCTTGTTGCCCTTAATGATATGGCCATAATTAAATCAATGGGTGCCGAATTAATTGCCGACAATCTATCTTTAATTCAAAATTGCAAATTTTGTGTATGTGATGGAAATCTTTCGCCTCAAGCACTTGAAAAATTACTTTCATGTGTTACTATTCCTATTTTTTGCGACCCCGTATCTACCGCATGGGCAAAGGTGCTTATACCATATGCACACCGTTTTTATGCTTTAAAGCCAAACCTAATGGAGCTTGAAGTGCTAAGTGGAGCACCTGTAACTAATGAAGTTACTCTTCAAGGTGCTGTAGATGTTTTGCTTAAAAGGGGCCTTACAGAAATATATGTAAGCCTTGGAAAAGACGGTATGTTCTACAAAAACAACAAAGGGGAGTTTTACCACAAAAAAAGCCTCTCCGCAATAAATATTGCAAATGCCACCGGTGCAGGTGATGCTGCTATGGCGGGCATTATTTACAGTTCTTTGCATGAAATGTCTTACAAAGAAAAAATTCACTTCGCACTTGCTTGTTCTGTCGTCGCTTTGCAAGGTAGTAGTACCATAAACCCCCAAATTAACACTGATTTAGTATACGAAACCATTAAGGAGTACATTATATGAATTTAATGAAACCATACCTTTCAATTTCGCCTGAAATTGAGCATGCTGTAGCAAATGACAAAGCTGTTTTGGCGCTTGAAAGCACCATACTTTCACACGGGATGCCCTACCCGCAAAATATGGAGTTTGCAAAAAAGGCAGAAGCGATTGCAAGAGAAGAGGGCGCTATACCTGCCACCACCGCAATTATTGATGGAACACTTAAAATAGGCCTTAATGAGCAAGAACTCGAGCGTATGTGCAAAGCTGAGCATGTTCAAAAAGTTAGCCGAAGAGACTTGCCAGTAATTGTATC
>JGI994J12354_10003733_pt1 | contig 14059 bp, 15 predicted proteins | sample IntmicLarv3ML3BL_FD_12354 | JGI IMG/M metagenome (IMG submission 12354)
ACGATGAAGTAATGGCTAGTGATAAGCCAATGAATAATATGGCAGGAAGTAGTGATATAGAGGAATATGATGACCCGCTATACAATGAAATAGTTGAATTCTGTGTAGCAACAGGGAAAATAAGTGCATCATTATTACAAAGAAAATATCGCTTAGGTTACAACCGAGCTGCTAGAGTAATCGATCTTCTAGAAGAAAGAGGAATTATCGGACCAGCTACTGGAAGTTCAAAACCAAGAGAAGTATTAATAAAACTAGAAAAGACAGAAGACGAATAAGTCTTCTGTTCTTTCAAATAAAAAAGGAGTAAATGATAATGGATAAAATACTAATTCCAATAGTTATAATTGCTTTAATAGTTAAAGTAATTCAAATACTTGTTGAGTATATTAAAAAAAATAATGTTGATTCATTTAAAACGTCTTCAAAACCTAAAGGAACTGTTGAACCAATAATTGAGAGTGCTAAAAAACAATTCTGAAGAACAAAAAACATTTGATGAGAAAGAAACAATAACTAAAATTGAAGAATGTTTTAAAGAATATTCAATTTTAGGTAGCATTACTGAAACAATAATGACTCCTTTTAATCAAAATTATATATTTACTATTGATAATATAAAAAAGGCTAATGAAGTAAAAACTGTTAAAAATAATCTTCAAGCAGAACTATGTGCTAAAAATATAACAGTAGAAAGATATCCAAAGAAAGCTAATTCATTTATAATAAGTGTCGAAAACGAACACAAAAAGATTGTTGGACTAAAAGAATTTGTTAAAGAAAAGAGAAACGAAAATAAATTACACATTCCATTAGGAAAGTCCACTTTAATAAAAAATGAATACCTAGATTTAGAAAAAGAACCATTTTTACTAATAAATGGTCAAGATTCTAGTGGAAAAACAATGTTTTTGAATTCTACTATAATTTATTTATTAATGAACTACAAACCAAGTGAATTAAAACTTCTGTTAATCGATCCTAAAAAAGTTGAATTAATAAATTATAATGGAGTTGCGCATCTACTTTGCCCAGTAATATCCAAACCAAAAGAAGCAAGCTATGCTTTACAAAAAATAGTATTAGAAATGGAAAATAGATATGAAATATTTAATGAAGCTAAAGTAAAAAACATCAATGATTATAATGAATATTTAAAAAAAGAGAATCCAAATCTTCCTAAATTGCCTCATACAGTAATAATAATAGATGAACTATCTGATCTTATGATAACAACTGCAAATGAAGTTGAAGATGCAATAATTCGAATTGCTCAAAAAGCAAGAAACACAGGAATTCATTTGATAATTGCTACCAAAAGAGCATCATCTGATATAATCACCAGTGATATTAAAATAAATATTCGAACACGTATTGCATTTAAAACAACATCAGCTATTGATTCGAGAGTTATTTTAGGTGATATTGGAGCTGAAAATCTAACTAGCAAAGGTGACATGCTCTATCTCCCAATGAGTGAAAATACACCAACTAGAATTCAAGGATGCTATGTATCTGAAGAAGAAATATCTAAAGTTGTAGAGCATATTTATAAAGAACAAAAGCCTGAATATGATGAGTCACTAGCAAAACAAAATATAGAAAGCCATGATATCGAAGAATATGATGATCCACTATACAATGAAATAGTTGAATTCTGTTTAGAAATGGGTAAAGTTAGTGCATCAACATTACAAAGAAAATACCGCCTAGGGTACAACCAAGCTGCAAGACTAATCGAGCTACTTGAAGAAAGAGGGATTATCGGACCAAATACTGGAAGCTCAAAGCCAAGAGAAGTAATAATCAAAAGATAATTATCAAATATAATTATTTTAGTTGGTATGACTAGGATATTCATAAAAATTGTCTAATACCAACATTTAGTGTAAAATAATTTTAGAAAAAATTTTATTTGGAGGTAAAAATTGATGGAAACTACAAAACTAATGAATATGTGTAGAATATTTGATAAAACAAGTAACAAAGTATTGGTTCAAGAAAGAATAAAAGAGTGGGGTGGAGTTGCTTTCCCTGGCGGTAAAGTAGAAATAGGAGAATCAATCGTTTTATCAGTTAAAAGAGAAGTTCGTGAGGAGACTGGATTGGAAATAGATAATCTGAAAATATGTGGAGTAAAGGATTGGTATGACAAAGAAAAAAAAGAAAGACATTTAATTGTGCTCTTTACAACATCAACTTATTCAGGAAAGCTTTTTGAAAAAAGTGAAGAAGGCAAGAATTATTGGGTAGATGAATCATGTATAAAAGATTTGAAAATAGCTGATGGTTTTGATAAATTAATAGATGTCTTCACTAATGAAAATCTAAATGAAATGATTTATGTTGAAAATAGTGGAAACTGGAAATTAGAGCTACTTTAATTACATATTTTCCATAAATTGGCTGAAACATGTTGATTTAATTTAACTGTTATGCTAGTATAACTTTCAATTAGAGGTGATATTAGTGGTATATATTGTTAAATGTAGTGTAAAAAAACACTTTTCATCACTAAAAAATAATTTGCTAAAAAGAGGTTAATAAACTTTATTAGGTTTGTTGACCTCTTTTTTATGAAAAGATGTAACTTTAAGGGGTGATAATTATAAAAATTGCAGTAGAAGGTATGGATGGTTGTGGAAAAACTACAGTTGCAAAGGCATTAGCTGAAAGATTTAATTACCAGTACTTAGCTAAACCATTTGCCTATTTTTTTGAAGGCATGGGGTTTGACTCAAAACAGATAAAAGATATAGAATGGAAAGTTTGGGAAACAGAAGATGAAGCATTGATAACTCTACTTTATGGTATGGGATTGCTCTATGGTACCAGATGTATTGCTGAAGATAATATAGTTTATGATAGGCATTATGCTTCCAACTATTATTGGCACGGAAATGTAGAAACAGATAGTTTACACAAAGAAATTATGCGATTAGGTGGACAACCAGATTTAACTATAGTATTAGTAGCTAGCGTTGAGACAAGAATGAGAAGAATATATGAAAGAGATAAGACTGATCAAGATTTATCAAATAGTGCCATGTATGATTATGGCTACAAAAAGTTAGTGCATTTTCTGAATGACAATAATATATCATATGTTATAATTGACACAGAAAATAAACCAGTTGAAGAGATAATTGCTGAGGCAATAGTGTGCATTAAAAAGGCACAGCCTACAAAGCTTGTCAAAGAAAGGAATGAAACAAATGGCAGAAATTAATATACAATTATCATTTATTGAAACCCAACCCAAAAATATACTTTTAAGCTTAAGGGAGGAATATTTTAATAAAATGATAGATGGAAGTAAAAGGTTCGAATATCGCACAAGATTCTTGAAAGAAGCGTGTACTGCTTATATATATATTTCAAAAACAAAAAAAAGTGTGATTGCTAGACTTGATTTAGGAGAGCCAATTATAGGAAGTGCAGAAGAAATAGCAATGTTAGCAGAAAGTGAAGAATCTGGATGTTACCAAGCCATGCTTGAATATTTATATAATGACTTAGGATTTGCAATTCCAGTGAATGGAGTTACCTTATTATCAGAAGAAGTAACACTTGATGATTTAAAGAGCAAATTTCCAGACTTTGTACCACCACAATCATATTTCATTTTGGACAAGAAGCCCGAACTGCTTACTTATTTTGAAAGTTTTGTAGGAGAAAAACAATGCTCTCTAAAGATGTAGTAAAAAAACATTTTAATAACATAGCAAACACATATGACAGTAATAATCAAAAGCTATACTGGCAATTGTGCGACCAACTATTATGGGATATTATATCAAAGAATAATGGCTTTTCTCAAAATGATAATTTTAGCTTTTTAGATATTGGTGGTGGAACGGGTGAATGGTCTTATAAAATGTTAAGCGAGTTTCCTAATTCAAATGGTATATTAGTTGACTTTTCAAGAGAAATGTTAGAACAAGCAAAATTGAAATTAGCAGCATTCAAAGGTAGGATACAAATTATTAATTCTGATGTTGATGATTTAAACTTAAATCAAGCATTTGATTTAATATTAAATATATATTTAATGCCATTTTATGAACATAGTGAAGTATTAGTAAATAAACTAGCAAGTTTACTAAGAAACAACGGAACAATTATTTCGGTTGCTGAAAATTATTATAATGGGATTGCTTTAAATGTTTTAAAAGGAAATATTGAAGAAGTAAATAGAGCTGTGCAAACTCAAACTGGGTCTTTATCACGGTACGTTCCACCTCTAAAATTTTGCAAGATGGGTGATTTAGAAAGGATGTATTTAGAAAATGGTATTGAACCAACTATTAAATGTGGATTCCCAGTTGTCTCTTTAATAGGAGTGCAGGAAGCATTGTCAGATGAAAAGAATTCTTTGACAAAAATATTAGGAAGCAATTTTGATGATATATTACAATTGGAATTAGATAATATATATGATACTGAAAATATAAATAGAGGGAAATATCTTAGTTTGATAGGAAAGAGGATGTAAATGAAAACAGTTGGAATTTTAAAGGAAACAATTAATGGAGAGAACAGAGTTATATTATTACCAGAAGACATTGAGGAAATTGCAAAGCAATACCAGGTTTTAGTTGAACAAGGTGCGGGAGCAAATTTAGGATACTTAGATAGCGAGTATGAAAATTTTGGAGCAAAAATAGTATCAAAAGATGAGTGTTGGCAAGCTGATTTTGTATTAAAATATAAATATCCTACAAAGGATGAATATAAGTACTTAAATAATAACACCAAAATGGGTGCAATATTCCATGCAGAGGGAGACTATGAACTGCTAAAGGAGCTTAAATCTAAAGGTATAACTGCATATACTTATGAGTTTATCGAAACAAAGGATAATTTCTTCCCTATGGCATATCCTGGAGGAGAAATAGCAGGGAAAATGGCAGTTATGTATGCCATGTTCTATCAACAAAAACAACTAGGCGGAAGTGGAAAAGCTCTCTTTTCAATTAGAGGAAGTAAAAGAGGCAAAATAGCAATAATAGGCTATGGAAACTTAGGTGGTGCAGCAATAAAGTTAGCAACACAATTAGGAAATGAAGTTCACATTTTTGCCAGTAACTTAAATAAGTTGAAAAAAACAGGAGTATATTTAGATGAAAATGTTAAGTGCTATGAGTCAACAGAAGATAATTTAAAAAAAATATTACCAGATATGGATGCTATAATTGGTGCTATACTAATTTCAACGTATGATACACCACCGATAATAACAGAGGAAATATTTAGCATGTTAAAACCTGGAACAGTTGTTATTGATGGAACTTGTGGATATGGAAAAGGTTATTTACCCAGTGTTGATAAATACACTACTTTAAAAGACCCCATATATATATCAAACAATGGTGTTGTTTGTTGCAAAATTGATAATTTACCATCAGCTTTTCCAATCTCTACTTGTGAAGCATATTCAAAAAATGGCAAAGAGTGGTTATTGAGAATTTTAAATAATGAGTTTTCTAGTAATAAAGATGAAGAAGTTGAAAGAGGGAAAATTTTTAAAAATGGTAATATTGTTCATAAAGTAATACAACAACATTGGGAATTTTATACTAATGAATGAAATTTCATATGATGAAAGAGCTAAATTTTATGATAATGAAGTAACTGTTGACTCAACTAAAATAGATTTTTTTCGAAAAATAAAAGAAGCGCTCAATATTAATACTTCAATATATTGTCCATGTGCAACAGGAATATATTTAGACTCTTTCTCAAAAATATTTACCCAAAGTATTTTTGCAGATATTAATCCGAATATGATCAAAAAAATATCGGAAAAACTAGGCTTAAAAAAAATAAGCAATATAACAACTGAAGTAATTGATATAAAAAAAATGAATGAAATAAACCAAAAAATAGACTGTATTTTTGTATTAGACCAAGCCGTCCAATATATAAACCGTACAGATTTCAAAAAGTTTCTTATTAATTCATATTATATATCTAAATATATAGTTCTAGATATGTTTGATTTCAAAAAAGAGGGTATATTATCATATTTTAATTCTAACTTCATTACTGGAGATTTCTATGAATCTAAAAGGTTTAAAGTAGATGGAAAAACAGTAGTTAGAACTAACAAACATCTATTTTATGGAGATAATAAAATTACTTTTTACTATCACTACAAAACAGATGATAATCGAGAATATTCAACTGAATTTACTTTAAATAATTACTCATATAAGTCTACATTAGATGTAATTAATGAAACGAAGTTATACAAAGTCATAAATGAGTACAAAGATTATCAAATGGGTGATTATGATAGCTTAGGGCACTTTATAATTATTCTTGAAAAAATATAGGAGGCTTAGAATGAATTTTGAAAATTTAAACATAAATGAATACTTAGAACAGTTAACATATTTTGCAAATTACTATGGATCAGATTTCCGTATCGGGCAAGGAACAGAAGAGTTACTAGAAAGAATTAACAGCTTTTCTAAAAAAGGGTCCTTGATAGATTTCGGAAGTGGAAGCAATATATATTTTTGGTTAATGGCATTCAATGAAATTGAAAAAGTAACTTGTGTTGATATTAGTAGAGAGTCATTATATGTGAACGAACAAGTTAGAAATAAAATACTTTTTCCTAAAAGTGTTATTTATCCTAAAAATAAATATGGCAAGGATTATAATCAGATATTAAAAATAGATATATCATACATTATAAAAAATGTTTTTATTGAACCCCTAGAAGAACCACAAAAATATGACAACGTGTCTCAATTTGGTTTATTAGGATTATCACAAACAAAAGAAAACTATATAGAAAATTTTAGTAAGTTATTTGAACTACTAGAAGAAAAAGGAATATTTATTGGTGCAAATTGGATGTTCTCTTCCAAATATGCTGAGAAAAAAAGTTTTTCAAATAATTATTTAAACAAAGAATTAATACAAGAAATATCTGAACAATTCAATTGCAACATATTAAAATGTGACTTAGTTCCAATAAAAGATGATGAAAATTATGATTATGTTTTAATTTATGTGCTAGAAAAGAAGTAAAACTATGGATATAAGTTACTTAGAATTGCAACAAATTAGACTTCAAAAGAATGGATTATCAAAGCATTTTCCAAGCGTTGAAGTTTGTGTTAAATCACTGTGTGGAATTCAATCGCAATATCAAATGTATGCAGTAATATCATTATTTAATAGAGTTTGTGATTTTCAATTGAATGATTTTTTTGATAATACCAATCTCATAAAGAGCTGGGGACAAAGAACGACTTTGCATATTTTCCATAAAGATGATTATAGTTTAATTTCAAGTATTTATAAGGATGTAGACAATTGGGTTTATAAGTATGCTAAAAGCTTAAATGTTGATTACAAAGAGTGCTTATTAGCCATAAAAAAATATTTTGTTAATAGTCCAAAATTAGTGATTAGTAAAAAAGAACTAACAGAGATACTTCCAACCAAACACAAAAAAGAATTAATGCAGTGGAGTGGAATGTTAATTCTAGCAGCTTTACATCAAATTCTATATGGAGTTGTTAATTCAAAGGATGAAAAATTGTATTCAATTAATAAAGAAGTGAAAGATATATCAACTAAAAAAAAAATAATTGAAAAATATTTTAAGTATTATTCTCCAGCATCAATAAGTGATTTTTTACATTGGGCTGGGTTAAAGAAGAGAGATGTTGAAGTTGAGCTAAGTAAATATTTGCAAGACAAATCATTTTTCAATATAGACTCAAAAAAATATTATTATGATGAATTACCAAATGATATGATTTTAGAATATCCACTATTATTAGGGAAGTTTGACCCATTGCTAGTAGGATATAAAAATAAAAAATGGATTTTAGGAAATTATGATAGTAATATAATTTGGAAAAAAGCTGGACAAGTTGAGGGTGCTATTTTATCAGAAAAAGGATTAATAGGAACTTGGCATTATATATTAAAAACTGATTCAGTTATATATGAAGTATTGGAACTTGAAAAAATATCAGAAAAAACTAAAAAAGCTATAAATAAAAAATTTAAAGCTATGAATAAATTGTTTGATAAAAAGGCAAATAAAATAATTTATTTAAAGGGGGAACAATGAAAAGAGAAGTTTTTTATCCACCAGTTGGGATAGTACACATTACAAAGGATATAAGTGATTTAATAAAATACAAATTAAAAGGACAAAGTAAAGTTATAATAAATACTTCAGCACAGCCAAATAGTAGTCCACATTTAGGAACAATAACTACAATTATGTCTTGTTTTGCATTAGCGAAACATTTAAAAAAAGTTTTAAATATTGATACTGAAGTATTATTTGATGAATTGGAAAATAGTCCATGTGAGAAAATTGACTATGAGGGATTTTTGTATTATAAGGATCAAGCACATTCCTATGCAGATACAGGTGAAACATTTGAAAAAATAAATATGTTGGGTTTTAAGGAAATATTAGATAATATATCAAAGCTTTCAAATGTCGAATATAAGATTCGTACATATAATGAGTTTCAAAAAAATAATTTTGTTAGAGAGTCAGTTATAAATATTATTAATGACAAAAGTTTTTTTACAGAATTATTATTTCCATCAAGTGAAGAGCTACATATTAGATCATTGTGTCCAAAATGTAGCATTGGAAAAAAATCAATAGATAGTTTGGATTTATCTATTCTAGATGATTCAATCATCTTAAAAGAAAAATGTCCAATTCACGGGCAGTACACCACAACAATTGAAAAAAATAATGACGATTATATTGATATTAATACACAATTTAGAGATTTGACAAAAGGCATTGCCTTTGTTAATGAGGATAAAAAAAATAATACTTTAACAATTATGTTAGATGGTGGAGACTGGGGTGGTATTTGGGCTCAAAGAATACATACAGAGGGGATGGTTCGCTTAGGCTACAATGAGTTTCCTATAAGACTGTATGCACCAGTAATACTGGACTGGTCTGGCGCTAAATTCTCTAAATCTCTTTATTTAGAAAAGGACTCATATAAAGATATTAATCAAGCATTTGTAAATTACAATAATTTCAAAAAAATATATGGCGAACATGGATTGATAAAGCTATGGAAAGAAATAGAAGGCTGGATAGGTGAACCAAAAAAATTTTTTAGAAACTACTCTGTCGAATATTTTTCAGAAATTATGAAAGGTGGTTCATATGAATAATAAAGCTTTGGGTAAACATTATATTATAGACTTTTATGGTTGTGACTCAGAAGCATTAAAGAAAGTGAATGTAATTAAAAAAAATATGATAAAGGCAGGTAAAATTGGAGAGTTAAGCATTATAAAAAAATGCTTTCATCAATTTAAACCCTATGGTGTTAGTGGAGTTTTGGTTTTAAAAGAATCACATTTTACTATTCATACTTGGTATGAGCATAATTACGCTTCAGTTGATTTATACTTGTGTGACCAAAGCGTAGATGTTGCTATAATAATTGATTATTTAAGAACTGCGTTTAATTCTTCTTCAGTGCAAACTAAATTAATTGATAGGGGCATTGAAATATAATTTGGCTTCTAAATAATCAAACTGCAAGACTAATCGAGCTACTTGAAGAAAGAGGGATTATCGGACCAAATACTGGAAGCTCAAAGCCAAGAGAAGTGCTAATCAAAAAGTAACTATCAAACTTAGTTATCTTTTTTCAATGCTCCAAATGAAGAAAATTGCTATTTTAAAAAAAATGTCATATAATTTTATCAGAGTACTTCATATCTATTTAGGGAGGAATAAAAAAGATTCGTACTTTAGCGCCAGGCCCAAAAGGGTGACGAGGTTGATAGTTATCGAAAATTTTTCGGCGGGTTCTATCACGTATCCAAGTGAATATGTTAGATATATTAAAAAAAGTAAAATCAATATTACAACAAAAGATATATCATTCACTAAAACAAAACAAACACAATGGAGGAATACAATTTTATGTGTGGAATAGTCGGTTATATAGGTAACCAAAACGCTATCCCTGTTTTAATTCATGGCTTAAAGTCTTTAGAATATCGTGGATACGACTCAGCAGGAATAGCATATATAAATAACAATCAAATCAAAACAATTAAAGAAAAAGGAAAAGTTCTTGAATTAGAAAAAATTCTCAATCAAGATACATCTGTTTGTGGAATAGCTCATACAAGATGGGCAACTCATGGAGTTCCAAGTAAAGAAAACTCACATCCTCACACAGTAAAAAAGATTACTTTAGTTCACAATGGAATTATTGAAAATTATTCAGAACTAAGAAATGACTCTAGAATAAAAGAACATAACTATCAAAGTCAAACAGATAGTGAAGTTGCTTGTGCCATAATTAATGCTATATATGAAGAAGAAAAAGATTTTCTAGAAGTATTAAAAAAAATACCTAGTATTTTAAAAGGAAGTTATGCTTTGTGTATAATGGTTGAAGATATTGAAGATGCAATATTTGTAATCAGAAATGACTCACCACTTATTATTGGTAGAGGAGAAAAAGAAAACTTTATTGCAAGTGATGTTCCTGCAATACTAAAATATACTAAAGAATATTATTTATTAGATAACTTTGATTATGCAAAAATCACAGCAAACACAGTAGATGTTTATCACGCTGGAGAAATTATTGATAAAAACATAAATCAATTTGATTACAATATAGAAGATGTAACAAAAGGCGATTATGAACACTTCATGTTAAAAGAAATATATGAGCAGCCCAATGTTATAAAAAATTTAATTACAGAATACTTAAGTGATAAACGAACATCCTTAGAAAAACAAATTCCTGATTTATCAAAATATGAGCGCATTGATATAGTTGCTTGTGGAAGTGCATATCATGCAGGACTAGTTGGAAAACATTTAATCGAGGAATATGCTAGTATTCCAGTTAATGTTGAAGTAGCAAGTGAGTATCGTTACAAAAATAATTTTTTAACAAAGAAAACACTTGTAATATTTATCTCCCAATCAGGAGAAACTGCAGATTCAATTGCAGCACTAAGAAGAGTAAAAACAATGGGAATTGATACACTTGGAATAGTGAATGTCTTTGGAAGTGCAATAGCAAGAGAAGCTGATATTACTCTATATACCAATGCAGGAGTAGAAATAGCAGTTGCAACAACAAAAGCCTATATTGCACAAATTACAGTGCTATCTCTAATTGCTTTAAGAGTGGGTATTTCTGTAAATAGAATAAATAATTTAGAAGAAATTATTATTAATTACAACTTGTTGGTTGATGAAATTAAAATTTTATTAGCGAATACTAACAAATTCAAAGAAATAGCGAAAAAAATATATAAAAAAGTTGATATTTTCTTCTTAGGAAGACAAATAGATTATGCTCTAGTTATGGAGGGGTCATTGAAACTAAAAGAAATATCATACATTCATAGTGAAGCTTATCAAGCAGGAGAACTAAAACATGGCTCAATTGCGTTGATAACAGATGAGACTCCAGTTATATCACTTATAACAAATCAAAATATTGCTGAAAAAACTATTAGTAATATTAAGGAAACAAAAACAAGAGGTGCATATTCATGCATAATAACAACCTTAGATATTCAAGATGCTTATGATGACATAATTCAGCTTCCTTTGTTGCATCCACTAGCTAATAACATATTACCAACCATCTCAATGCAGTTAATTGCTTATTATATTGCAAAATTAAATAAATGTGATATAGATAAACCAAAAAATCTAGCAAAATCTGTAACAGTTGAATAATTTTCATAATTAGATTATAATTGTTGATACGAGGTGGAGCAATAATGAGAATTGATTCAGTTGAATTAACTAATCTAGCAGTAAGAGTTAGTCAATATCCTGAAGAAAAGTTATCAGAATTTTTATTAGTAGGACGTAGTAATGTTGGTAAAAGTAGTTTTATCAATACAATAATATCTAGAAAAAACTATGCTAGAACAAGTTCAAAACCGGGTAAAACTCAAACATTAAACTTTTACTTAGTAAACAATGATTTTTATTTAGTCGATGTCCCAGGATATGGTTATGCAGCAGTTGATAAAGTAAAACAAAAAAAATTTGGACTTATGATTGAAGAATATCTAGTCAAAAGACAAACGCTAAAACATGTCTTTATGTTAGTAGATTACCGTCACAAACCATCAGAAGATGATATTCTAATGTACAATTATTTAAAATATCATAACCTATCTGTAACAATAGTAGCGACTAAATATGACAAAATAGGAAGTTCCCAAAGAACCAAACAAGATAGATTAATTAAAGAAGCCCTAATCTTACAAGATGAGGATAATATAGTTAATTTTTCAATGGTAACAAAAAAAGGTCGTGAAGAGATTTACGAAATTATTGAAAATAAAAAATAAAACTTTAATAAAATAACAAAAAGTGAAGCTATGTTTCACTTTTTTTGATATACTAATTACATAATAGTAGGTGATTATTATGAGAAATGGCTTTACAATTTCAGAATTACTTGGAACAATTGCTGTTTTAGCAATTATTATGACTATTGCAATTCCAAGCGTTATTGGTATTCAAAGTAGAATACAAACAGATATGTATTGCAAAAAAATCGAGGGAATTGAAAGTGCAGCATCTTTATATGCCCAGGGAATAATGAATGAATTAAAAGATGAAACAGAAGCTAAAAAAATTACAGTTCTTGAATTGGTAGAGTTAAAATTTCTTGATAAAGAAAGAGCAGAAACTCCATTTATAATTGATCCGCGAAATAAAAAATCATTAGATGATAATATAATAGAAATATATTTAAATGGCAGATTAGTTTCTGCAAATTATATGGACAAAGATCCAATTTGCAATTAGGAGGAAATAGGATGAGACGAGGATTCACGCTTGTTGAACTCCTTGGAGTTATTGTTATTATGTCAATCATTTTAACAATTGCAATTCCAAGTGTTATCAAAATTCAAAGTATAATTCAAAATAAAATGTATTGTGATAAAGTAAAACTCTTAGCAAACTCAGCTAAATTATATGGACGTGACATAAAAGAAGATTTACCTAGTAGTAATAATCCATTGACTGTAAATGCAGGCGAATTAGCAAAAACAAACTACTTTAAAAGAGATAATTCAACATCTCCATTTATCAATGACCCTAGAACAGGCAACGAAAACAAATACATGGATGAAGTTGAGTTTGAGTTATATGTGAAAAATAACAGTGTTTATGTAGCGTATGTAGATGTAGATGACATGTGCAATTTAAAAGCAGAAATAATAGTTGATGAAGAAGAAGATGTAAACGAACCAAAATTACTTACAACAGCCATTTTGAATCAAGGCGGGGGAGCTAGTGTAATTGAAGCAAAAGGGAACCCGAATTTTAATGATGTTCCATCAGCTGAAACAAGTGGAATCTATGCATCAGTTGATGATTATGGGACTACTTACTACTATCGAGGACAACGTGATTCGTTAAAAAACAGCTTAATTTTCGCCGGGTTTCAATGGAAAATAATAAGAATAAATGGGGACTCTTCAATCAGACTTATTTACAATGGAACCTGCAGCAATAATAGCTGTGAAATAAATGGTGCAATAACATCCCTTGGAATTAGCAGCAGATCCGATTGGCATCCAAATGCACTTGATCAAAAATATATTGGTTATATGTATGGTGGAGCTGATGGTGAAAAATCAACTTCACAAGAGCAAGCAGTAACAAATGAAACTGATAGTGTAATTAAAGAAAAAGTAGATGAATGGTATGAAAACAATTTAAAAGATAAAAATTATGAATCGAATTTAGCAGATAGTTTGTTTTGTAATGATCGACAATTAGGGCGAGATTATCCAGGAGCACCTACCACTGGAGATGGATGGGATGGACCAGCATCAGGAGGAGCGCTTCCAGGAATTCAGTGGACAACAACTTATTATGCAGCAATTTTTCGAAATACAAGCCCAACATTTAAGTGTACCCAGCAAAATGATCGATTCACGGTAAATGATAAAAACATTGGTAATGGAGATTTGACCTATCCTGTAGCACTAATAACAATGGACGAAGTTTTATATAGTGGATTAA
>JGI994J12354_10003734_pt1 | contig 14057 bp, 16 predicted proteins | sample IntmicLarv3ML3BL_FD_12354 | JGI IMG/M metagenome (IMG submission 12354)
AGGCCGGTTTTTGCGGCGAGCCGTGGCGGGTGAGTCAGGAGCCGGTGGTGGCGGTGAGCCTTGGGCGGGTGCAGGTGGAGCGGATGGGTCTGGGAGATTATCTGGGACTCCGCTTTGATTTGGACAGCGGGCGGGAGATGGAAGTCTACGCCCGTAAGACCAAGGTGCGCCTAGAACTGGAACTATTTGCGGGGAAAGAGCTGGGTGAGGCCGTGCTGCGAAGCAGCTGCCGTGCGGTGGAGCAGGCGGTGACAGGGGAGAGGCTTTTTGGCTTCTCCACCGCACTGCTGGAGCAGGAAGCTTGTGAGTTTTACGAGAAGTTGGAGCTGTTTCGCTGCAAAATTTCGCTGGATCTGGAGGGGTATTTACAGGGGCTTTTGGACACAGAGAGCGGCGAGTTCAGCGGATTTCAGATTCAAGCGGCGGTTATGCCGTGAATGAGAGAAAGGTAGTGATAGCATGGCGAATTTGACCAATCATGAGCGGCCGGGGATTTACTCCGGCTATGAGATGACCCGTGTGCTGCAAAGCAGCAGCGGCGGAAAAGCGGTTGCTCTTGCGGCAAGGGTGAGTGGAGCAGACACCGGAATGGCAGGCAAAGTGGTGACGCTGCACAAGGCGGAAGGGTTTTCGCCGGAGAGCGTGATGGGACAGATGGTTGCGCTGGCTCTGACAAACGGAGCTTACTGCGTATACGCTTACGGCGTAAGCGGTGGGAGCGATTATGCGGCGGCTTATGAGGCGCTTCTGGCCTGCGACAATGTGGGAGTTTTGGTGAGCGATGTGACCGGCGAGAGCGATTTGCAGGCGGTGCGAGACGCAGTTGGACTGGCTTCTGCCGACCGGCGCGAGTGCGTGGGTGTTTGTGGCGCACGAGGTGCGGCGGCGGAGCAGATTGCGCTGGCGCAGACGGTGAACAGTGAGCGGATGATACTGGTTGGTACCACGGCGGAAGCGGGCGAGAGTTTGTTTGCAGCGGCGGTGGGCGGCGCAGTGGCGGCCATGGGCGATCCGTCGGTGCCGCTGGGCGGCGCAGAGCTGAGCGGAGCGTTGCCGGACTGCGGTGTGTTTTCGGACAATGAGATTGATGCGCTGGTGCGTGGTGGCGTGACGGCGGTGGAGAGCCGCCGTGGTATCGTCGAGGTGGTGCGAGGCGTGACCAGCCGGAGCAAAAGCGGCGATGGAGCGGACAGCACGTGGCGAGAGCTGTCTACCGTGCTGATTGTGGACAACGTGGTGGCCGGACTGCGAGAGAGCCTGAAGGCTCGCTTTCATCGGGCGAGAAATACGGAGCAGACCCGGGGAGCCATTCGTTCGCAGGTGATTTTGGAGCTGGAGAATAAGAAGGCTCGTGAAATGATTGCCGGGTATCAGGCGGTGAGTGTGAAGGCCATGGAGGAGAATCCCACGGTTTGCCTAGTGGAATTTGCCTTTTCTGTGAGCTATGGGCTCAATCAGATTTGGATTTCCGCCCACATCAGCGTTTAGGAAGGGAGTACTTGAATGAGTATGATTGCAGGATTTCCCACCAGCAGCGATATTTATCTGGAGATTGAGGGGAAAAAAGTGGCTGTGGTGCAGAGCTACAGCGTGAAGTCCACCAAGACAAGCCTTGTCGTAGAGGCCTTTGGCGAAAACGAACCGGTGGCGACAGCAGCGGGACAGCAGAGTCATGAGATTACGCTGCTGCGCCTGTATGCCACGGAGGATGCCATTCGAGATGGTATTAATTTTTATGCGCTGGAGGATTTTTCCGTGGTGATTGTAAAGCCGGATCGCAAGGTGATTTTCGGCGGCTGTCAGTGGGTGCGCATCAGCGAGGAGGCGAAGATTGCCTCTATGGTGGCGGAGCAGATGACCTGCGTGGCGACGAAGCGGATTGAGACAAAATAGGCGGCGGGTGCTGAACCCGTAGCGCTTGTGGTTGGCTCTTTTGATGCGTTTGACTTTTTTCTTCTCGCCTTGCGCCGGAAACGGTAAAACGAGGAGAATGCGGATGTATTTGCAAGGGAGAGCAAACAAAATGGGCGGGTATCAAGTCCGCAGAAACCGGTGCGGGTTTGACGCCCGTTGTCTAAAAGTGAGGAGGCGGCGGAATTGGAACGAGCGGGGCTTTTTTGGTATGTGAAGCCACTACCGACGGCGGTGTGCTTGCGGTTGCGCAGTCAGGGCGGGTCGGCGCTGGAGCGGAATGCGGCGGTGCTGGCTCAAGCTTTGTGCCGCAAGGACGGGCGGGTAGTCTTCCCCGATGTGGGAGACGTGCTGCGGCTGGGTGAGCGGCGCATTGAGCGACTGGCGCAACGGTGGCTTGCTATGAGTTTGCGGGACAATCCGCCGCCGACGGCGGCTNGGGTAGAGCGGCGCATGGCGCAGCTGCGCTCTGACGGGCTGGGACGGCTGGCGGGTGTGCTGGGGCTTTGGCGCAAGCCGGTGTTCGACTGGGAATTGACCGAGTTGGCTGCGGCAGTGCTGCTCGAGGAGGAGCAGGTGCTGGGACAGCTTTGTCCGGCGTGCCGGGTGGCGGCGAGCGGCGGAGCTTGTTTATGCTGCGGCGAGACGGTGCCGGAGATGGAGCAAAACGAAGGATTTGATGAAGCGGTGTTTTTGGCGTTGAAGGAGGGGCAAGCGGATGATTGATGTGCTGGAAGCAGTGTATTGGGACGAGGCGCAGGAGGTGCAGTGCCCAGTGGTGCGGCGGAGATGGAATCCGTTGCGGCGGAAGCGCTTGCCCCGGCGTGAGAGGGAGCAGTCAGCAGCGAAAGAGATGATGGCGGCGGAAGACGAGGCGACGCCGGAACGGGTGACATTAGATTTGGCTCGCCGTGGGGGGATGCTGACTGGGCTCGGACATCGGCAGATGGACTCGGCTGCAGAACAGCGGGAGCGTGCCCATGCAGCGCAGGCGCAGGCGACTCGTCGAGAGACGCTGGCGGCAGAGCGGGAGACGCTTTTTCATCGGGTGCGGCAGGCGGCGACAGTTGTGGCAGGGACGGAGCAAGGAAGGCAGCGCAGTGCGTTGGCGGAAGGTTTTGCTGAAAGGCAGGCGGACGCTGGGCTGGCGCCGTGGGCGCAGGGCTTGCAGTCGGAGATGGGCGATTGGGGCGACGCAGCAACCTTGTGGCCGTCACCAGAGCCAGGTCTGGAAGAGCTGGATCGGGGGTTTGAGCGAGATGCGCGGCGATATGACAGAGGGGGATTTTGACTTTTTGTACGGGTTTGGTGCGTATGCTTGACCTGACCGGTGGATGGGCGGGAACGGGTTGAGAAGGAGGAGAGGTTGTTGAGAGAATTGACAGCAATGCGGTTTAAAAATTATGTTTGGCCGCATAATCCCAAGCTGTATACGATTAACTATGAGCGGCATATGCAGGCGGTGCCGGTGCCCGGTGGGCAGGATTTTGTAGCTTGCAGCGGCATGGGGCGACGGGTGATGCGGGGGCAGGGTGAATTTGCGGGAAAAGGTGCGTATCAGGAATTTAAGCGACTGGCCAGCGTGTTTTACGACCCGAGTCCGGGAACGCTGGTGCATCCAGTGTGGCAGGCGGCGCAGGCTTATTTTGCCGAATTAAAGCTGGAACAGGAGCCGAGGGCGGACTATGTGCGTTATTCCTTTGCCTTTTGGGAGGATTTGTATCCCTATGAGAGCGCTCTGGCGGTGACAGAGGCGGCAAAGGAAACGAGCGGTGCGGGGGCATCGAGTGGTTCTGGCGGAAGCGGAGCTGGCGGCGGGCAAAGTTATACAGTGACAAAAGGGGATACGATGAGCGGGATTGCCAAGCAGTTTGGCATGAGCCTGGAGCAGTTGGTGGCGAAGAATCCTCAAGTGAAAAACATACATCTGATTTATGTCGGCCAGGTGCTGACCATTGGTTAGGAGGCGGCGGACATGAAGGTGACGGGAACGCTGACACTGGCGGGCGGCGGGACAGTGGAGTTGCCGACAGTGGTGGATTATCGGTTTTCCTACGGTGAGGGGCGGGCTTGCGATAGCTGCGTAGTGCATTGTCTGTTGGAGGACTGGAGCCGGGTGGAGCTGCTGCGGCAGACGGTGCGCTTGACGGTGATGGCGGGCGGCGTGCAGCGGTTTTTCGGCGTGGTAGACGAGATTTGTTTGGAAGAGACGGTGCATGGGCGGCTGCTGCAGGTGCATGGACGGAGTTTGGCGGCGTTGCTGCTGGACAACGATGCGGAGGAGAGTGTATACCCCTACGCCACGTGGCGGGATATTTTTGCCGGGCATGTGCAGCCCTACGGTTTGCAGGCGGACTGTCGGGCAGAGCTGCCGCCGGTGGCGGAGTTTGCGGTGCCAAGTGGGAGCAGCGAATGGACGGTACTACAGCGGTTTTGCTACGAATACGGCGGGCAAAAACTGCGGGTGGACGAGAGAGGTGTGCTGCGGATTGGTGCGCTGGAGACAGGGCGGCGACTGATTGTGGGAGAGCGGAGCCCAGTGACTCGTTTGGAGTACCGCTGGAAGCGGTATGGCTGCGTGAGTGAGGTGTTGGCTTTTGAGACCGGCGATCCGGCGCCGTTGCAGGTGAAAAATCCGGCGTTTTTGGCGCTGGGCGGCAGGAGCCGAAAGCGGATTCTTCTGCCCAAGGGCAGCGGGGGCGGGCAGCGGTTGCGGGCAGCGAAGCGGGTGATTGACCAGAGCATGGAAGAGGCGGAATTGATGGAACTGGCATTGCCCTTTCCTTTTGCCGCTGCCGTCGGCGATGACGTGGCGCTGACCAAGTTGGGCGTGGAGCGCAGGGTGAGCGGGGCCAGCGTGACACCGGGAGAGAGTCGGCTGATTTTGAGTTTATAAAGGAGCGGATGGGGCATGTGGATGTCGAAGCAGCAGACGGCGGCCGGACGAGAGCCTCCGGCGGAGACGGCAGGGCTGGGAGTTGCGACCATGGGAGGCAATCCGGCGGCAGTGTATTTGGGCACAGAGCGGCGGGCAATGCCGGTTTATAGCGCAGGCGGCTTGCGGTGGATGCCTGAGGTGGGAGATTCACTGCTGGTGGTGAAGCAGGGCGACCGATATTGCGTGGTCGGACGAGAGCTGACACCGGCAGAAACGGCAGAGCTGAAAGCCGGTGAAGCGGCGCTGGTGGGGCCGGCGTGTTCAGTGACGCTGAAGCAGGGAAGTCAGGTGGAGCACAGGGGCACGGCGGTGTTTTCTGACAGAGTGGAGCTCAACGGAACGGTATACTGGAATGGTCGAGAGTTGGAGCAGAGAATCCGAAGCATTGTGGCCAGTATGCTCTCGCCGATTTGACGGAGGTGGTTGTGCGTTGGAGTTGAAGTTGATAAAGGGCGACTATCTGGTGAAAGATGGTCGGGTGCAGGCGGTGGAAGGTGCGCAGGCGGCGCTGCAGCGGGTGCAGCTGGCGCTGGCGACCCGTCAGGGAAGTTTTTTAGCAAAGCCGGAGTTCGGCAGCCGGTTGCACTTGCTGCTGCGGGAGAAACCAGGTGTCCGGGAGGCGCTGGCCGTTGGTTTGGTGCAGGAGGCGATTGGCGGCGAGGGGGAGTTAGTGCTGGAGCAGGTGACGCTCAAGCATATGGCTGACGGCGAAGCGATGCTCACGGTGCAGCTGCGCTGGCAGGGCGAAGCGTTGACGGTGGAGCAAGTGCTTGCTTGATCAACGGGCAGAAAGGATGAGAGCATGAAGAGTATGCAGGAAATTTACGAGGCGGTTTGCGGGCGGATTGAAACGCAGAGCGGGGTGCGGGTGGCGGAAAGTGGAGAGCTGTCTTTGCGTTTGCACGCCATTTCCCATGAGATTTACAGCCTCTATGCACAGGCGGATTGGGTGCGGCGGCAGTGCTTTCCCCAGTATGCGGTGGGCGAGGAACTGGAGCTCCACGCAAGGTTGCGAGGTTTGAAGCGACAGGTGGCGGCCAAGGCGGCAGGTGTGATTCGCTTTTCGGTGACCGAGCCCGCAGTAACGGCATTGTCTATTCCGGCAGGGACGGTTTGCACCACCTTGGCACAGCGGCGGTTTGTGACAGCGCAGAGCGCTGTTTTGGAGCAGGGAGCGCTGTTTGCTGACGTGGCGGCGCAGGCAGAGGAAGCAGGCGGCGGCGGAAACGTGGCGGCGGGAGAAATCTTGGTTATGGCTGCGCCGGTGTACGGCGTGTTCGCATGTACCAATTCTGCGGCCTTTTCCGGCGGACAGGATGCAGAGGGAGACGAGGCGCTGCGGACAAGGGTGCTGGAGAGCTACGCCCTGCTGCAAAACGGAGCCAACGTGGGCTACTATAAAGCGGTAGCCATGGGTATTGAAGGAGTTGCGACAGCAGAGATTTTCCCCTTGCGTCGAGGAGGGAACACGCTGGATGTGGTCGTGGCTTCGTTGGACGGGATTCCATCTGCCGGAGTGGTTGCTGCGGTGTCTGCTGCGTTTGAAGAGCGACGGGAACTGGGGATTGACGTTCTGGTGCGGGCACCAGAACGAGCTTATTTCAGTCCGGTGATTGTGCTCAACATGGAGCCGGAGGAGGATTTTGCAGCGGCGCAGGCCGCAGTGGCCGGTCGGCTGGCGGCGGCGTTGGATGGACGCTGCCTGGGCAGGGTGATTACCGGCGATTTGCTTACGGCATGGATTGGTGCAGTGCCCGGGGTGCAGGGCTATGCGGTGATTGAGCCGGAGGTGGGCTTTGAGCCGGGGCGGGACAAGCTGCCCAGCTTGGGCGCAGTGGAGATTTTGGACAGTCGGGCGGTGAGCGGGTGAGCTTTGGCAGGTATTTGACTGAACAGCTGGCACCGCTGGGTCTGGCGGCAGACGGAAGCCTTGCTGCGGCGGAGCTTGCGGCGGTGGGGGAACAACTGGACGAGCTTGCGGTAAAGCTGGACGAATTGGCCAGCGAGATGTTGCCGTTGCGGGCAGAAGGCTGGGGCTTGGAGCAGCTGGAAACTCTGCTGGGCCGCAGACCCAACGCAAGCAGCTTGCATCGACGGCGGGAGAGCCTGGCGGCGCTGCTGCGTATCGGAGCGAAGAGTGCGACGGTGCAGGACATTAACGACACTCTCTCCGGCTGCGGCTTGATTGCCCGGGCGAGAGACGGTGCGGCGGCGGGTCAAGTGGAGGTTTATTTTCCGGAAGTGCCGGGTGTGCCGGAGGGAATTGAGGGCATACAGCGGATTATCGAGGCGATTTTACCTTGTCATCTAGAGATTTTATACTGCTACTGGCGCATTTCGTGGGCGATGCTGGCAGAGCAGTTCACCAGCTGGAACGCCATGGAGAGTCAAGGAATGAGCTGGACGGATGTGGAACAATTTGTGGGTGAAGGAGCGGTTTTATGAGACGCATTGAAATGGAAAACGGCGTAGTTATTTACGAAAAAGAGGCGGCGGACTATGAGCAGGAGGCTCTGCTGCGATTGGCTCAGATGCAGGCAGAGACGCTGGAGGACGAGACGGCAGTGCAAGTGGCGGGTTTGTTTCCCCTGTGGCAGCCAGGGGTGGCCTATGAACCGGGACAGCGGATTTGCGACGGACAGGGACGGCTTTATCGGGTGGCGCAGACGCACACCAGTCAGGCGGATTGGACATTGGAAGAGACGGCGGCTCTCTATGTGGCTCTGGGCGTGTCCGCTGCGGAGCCGGAGGCAGTGCCTGCGTGGGTGCAGCCGGTGGGTGCGCATGATGCGTATCAGGTGGGAGACCGGGTGCGCTATGAAGAGGCGGTTTATGTGTCGCTGATAGACGGTAACATCTGGCCGCCGGACGGAACGTTTTGGGCGCTGGTATAAATGGTTGACAAGCGGGAGCAGGCGGAGTATAATTGCCTCGGGAATGAAGTTCTCCCGTGGCGAGAGCCAGAACCGCTGTAATAGGCTGATGACTTCTGTACAAGGTGGCGTTGTCGGCTTTTGAATGAAAAGCCGATGGCGACTGCGTGCTGTGCAGAAACCATCGGCTTTTTTATTTTTTGGAGGGATTTTTGGATGTTGACAAGTTTGGCGCTCATGTTTTTACTGGGGATGCTTTTGGGCGGGCTGTTTCAAAAAATAGGATTGCCTGCGTTGTTGGGCATGCTGATAACAGGGATTTTGCTGGGGCCATATGTGGGGAATTTGCTGGATGGAAGTATGTTGGCGATTTCGGCGGATTTGCGGCAGCTGGCGCTGATTATTATTTTAACTCGAGCGGGACTGGCGCTGGATGTGAGCGATTTGAAAAAGGTGGGTCGACCGGCGGTTTTGATGTGCTTTGTGCCGGCCAGCGTAGAAATCATCGGCGTAATGCTGCTGGCTCCCAGACTGTTGGGGGTTTCACTGCTGGAAGCGGCGGTGATGGGTGCGGTGCTGGCGGCGGTGTCGCCGGCGGTTGTTGTGCCGAAAATGCTGCACCTAATGGAGGAGGGTTACGGCACGGAAAAATCGATTCCCCAGATGATTATGGCGGGGGCTTCGGTGGATGACGTGTTTGTGATTGTGATTTTTACGGCGGCAGTGGGATTGGCGCAGGGGGCGAGCATCAATGCGGCCAGTGCACTGCAAATTCCTCTGTCCATCGTCAGCGGCATCGCTGCGGGCGTGCTGGGCGGCATGGGCTTGGGGGTGTTTTTTGCAAAGGTGCACCTGCGTGATTCCGCCAAAGTGTTGATTTTGCTGAGTTCATCATTTTTGCTGGTGGCGCTGGAGCGGGTGAGTGTGGTGCCTTTTTCCGGACTTTTGGCGGTGATGAGCATGAGTGCAGCGTTGCAGAAAAAGCGGCCGATGGTGGCCAAGCGGCTGTCGGTCAAGTACGCAAAGCTCTGGGTTGGGGCGGAACTGTGGCTGTTTGTGCTGGTGGGTGCGACGGTGGATTTGCAATATGCCGTGAGGGCAGGCGCTATGGCAGTGCTGCTGATTTTCCTCGTGATGGGCTTTCGCATGGCTGGCGTGTGGTTGTGCTTGCTGGGTACAGCGTTAACGGTGCGGGAGCGGCTGTTTTGCATGGTGGCCTACATGCCGAAGGCCACAGTGCAGGCGGCGATCGGGTCGATTCCGCTGGGGCTGGGCCTGGGCTGCGGAGATATGGTGCTCACGGTGGCGGTTTTGGCGATTTTGATTACGGCGCCGTTGGGTGCGCTGGGAATTGAGGGGACTTACCAACGGTGGCTGGTCTAGCGACTATTGGCCGGGTGGTTTTTTTCTATGTTTCTTTGCAGAGCCTGTGCAGTTCAAGCGGAATAAAAAACAAGCCGCCCGAGTGAGGACGGCTCGTTCCTTTTTATATGTTATACGATGGTGGGGACGGCATCGGAGGGGATGGGACAGGTGTAGCCCGCTTTGGCCTGCTGAGTGAATTCGACTTTAGCAGCGGCGAGAATATCCGGATTTTGGTGCAGATCCACAGCGGTGCAAGCCAGAACTTTGGCGGCGGTGAGCATGCCTTTGGTGGCGATGCTTGTTGCGCCGCAAGAGACCATCTGCCACGTGTGGAAGGGCGTGCCGCTGGGATAGCAAACGGTATGAATTTGAGCAGTGGGAGTGAGCCAGCTCACGTCGCCTACGTCGGTGGAGCCGAACTCGAACTGGTGGCTGGAAAATTGAGGGATGAGATAGTCGTTGAGCACCTTTGCGCCGTCGTTGCTGGCATTGGCGACGAAGCTGCGGATGGTCGGATCGTACTTGGTGGCATCGCCGGGGAGCTTGTCGGGTTTGTTCTCGATGGTGGCAGAAAGTGCGGCGGCATAGTCCCATTCAGCGGGAGAATACTCCGGCAGAGTGACTTCCTTGAAGTTGTCGAAGAGGACTTTTTCCAACGTGAAGTTGGGAACGGTGTTAGACGTACCGTCGATGAAGCGAACCGTGAGCTTAGTTTCGGTCATCATAGCGGCAGCTTCTGCGATTTTGTCCACACGGGCCTGAAGAGCGAGGGTGGGGGCAACATCGATGTCCCGCACCATATAGAGCACTTTGGCGAAGGGCTGAACCACGTTGGGGGAAAGACCGCCGGTGTTTGTAATGGCATAGTGGATGCGGCTTGAGGGGCGCATGTGCTCCCGCAGGAACTCCACGCCGAGGTTCATCAAGGTGACTGCGTCGAGGGCAGAACGGCCGTTTTCTGGGCCGCTGGCGGCGTGGGAGGCGACACCCTGAAAAACATATTCCTTCTGAATGCAGGAGTTGCAGGTGCCGGAGACAACCTCGTTCACGTCGTCTGGGTGCCACGTGAGAGCGGCATCCAAATGATTCCAGAGACCTTCTCGAGCCATAAATGCCTTGCCTGCGCCGCCTTCTTCGCCGGGACAGCCATAGAAAATCACTGTGCCGGAAGCGCCGCTGGTTTCTAAATATTCTTTGTATGCGAGGGCGGCGCCCAGTGCGCCTGCGCCCAAAAGGTGATGCCCGCAGCCGTGGCCGTTTCCGCCGGGAATGAGTTCCTCACGCAGAGTAGCTCCGGCGGCCTGAGAAAGGCCGGAGAGGGCGTCGAATTCAGCCAAAAAGCCGATGACAGGGCGGCCAGAGCCGAAGCTGCCGGAGAAGGCGGTGGCGATGCCTGCCAGATTGGTTTCCACAGCGAAGCCCTGCTCGGTGAGAATCGTCTGGTAGAGCCCAGCGGAGCGGTGCTCTTGCAGGGAGAGCTCGGCAAAGTCCCAGATTTGACGGGCAACGGATGCGAGGAGAGGAGCGTGGCGGTCAACGGCGGCAAGAGTTTGATGTTTTATAGTCATGGCATGTACCTCTTTTTGTTCGATTGGTTCGCCCTGGCGGGCGGAGCTAAAATTTTCTGCGCAGCGGACAGGATGTTCTCATTGCGGACGAAATGCGGAAAGAGAAACCGGTTTTTCTGCCGGATGTGGGCAGGAAAACCGGCGCAGAAAAATTGAAATTAATATAAGACCTTGCTCAAAAACTCGACAGTGCGAGGGTTGGTCGGGTTTTTGAAAATGTGCTCCGGATTGCCGCTTTCAGCGATGATGCCCTCGTCCATGAAGAGAACACGGTCGGATACTTCCCGGGCGAAGCCCATTTCGTGGGTGACGATGACGCTGGTCATGCCGCCTTTGACCAAATCCCGAATGACCTCGAGTACTTCGCCGACCATTTCCGGGTCGAGGGCGCTGGTGGGTTCATCAAAGAGCATGACTTCCGGTTCCATGGCCAGAGCCCGCACGATGGCGAGGCGCTGCTTCTGCCCGCCGGAGAGCTGCTCGGGGCGGACATTGCGCTTTTCCGACAGCCCGACGCGGGCCAAGAGCTCCTCTGCCATTTGATCCATCTCGGCGGCGGTTTTTTTGCCGAGGAGAACGGGGGCCATGGTGATGTTTTTCTTCACACTCATGTGAGGGAAAATGTTGAAATGCTGGAACACCATGCCCATGCGCTGGCGGTGAATGTCCACGTTGACCTTTTTGCCGGTAATTTCCGTGTCGTGGAAGAAAACCTGACCGGCAGTGGGGATTTCTAGAAGATTGAGGCAGCGCAGGAAGGTGGATTTGCCGGAGCCGGAGGGGCCGATGACCGAGATGACTTCGCCCTTGCGGACGGTTTCGGACACGCCCTTGAGCACATGGAGGCTGCCGAAATTTTTATGGAGGTCGACGGTACGAATGATGACGTTACTGCTGTTTTCCACCTTGCAGCCTCCTTTCCATGTGACCGACCAGCTTGCTCAGGCTGAAATTAATGATAAAGTAGAAGATGCCGGCAATGAGCAGCGTTTCCATCCGGCGGGCAACGATGCCGGAAATGATGTTGGATTGGGACATGAGTTCACCGACGAAGAAGGTGGCACCGAGGCTGGTTTCCTTGATGACCGTGACAAATTCGTTGCAAAGGGCGGGCAAAATATTGCGCACGGCTTGCGGGAGAACGATTTGCATCATAGTTTGCCGCTGGTTGAGTCCCAGAGTGCGGGCGGCCTCGCTCTGCCCCTTGTCCACGGCCTGGATACCCGCGCGAATGACTTCGCTGATGTAGGCGGCGCTGTTACAGCACAGGGCAAATGCCACGCAGACAAACTTGTCCTTGAGAAAAGGCAGAGGGGCAAGTTCGGGCAGGATAAAGAAAAAGATGTTAAGCTGAAGCAGCAGAGGGGTGTTGCGGATAATTTCGGTGTAAGCGGTGGCCAGCCAGCGCAGCGGCAGCGTTTTTGCGCGGCGCATCATGGCAAGCAGCGTGCCGAATACAGCGCCGATGGAAACGGCAATGGCGGAGAGCGCTAGCGTGTATCCCAAGCCTTTGATATAAAAGTGCCCATAGTTTTCTGCAATTTGTATGAGGGCGTTCAGGCTAAATGCTTTCAAGGCAGATCCTCCTTATAGCATTGCTGCCGACTCGGCCGCAATGCAGCTGAGCCGGCAAACAAAGTAATTTAGGTAAAGCAGAGGGGGCGTTAGTCGTTGATCTCGATGCCCAGCTCCAGCGCACGGGCAATGGCTTCGTCCATCCATTGAGCGAAGAGGCCCTGTTCGTTAATTTCGGCGATGATTTCGTTCATCTTTTCGATGAGCTCGGTTTCGCCCTTGGGGGCGGCCAACACAGTGCCGGTGTCGGAGAAGTCAAAGACGAAGTCGGCCATGGCCAGACCTGCGTTGTTGCCCATATAAATAGCACCTGCGCCTACTTCCATTGCCACAGCGTCCACACGGCCAGTGAGCAGCATGTTCACGCCGTCTTGCACGTTGGTAACCAGTTCGAGAGATGCGCCAGTGAGGTACTGGTTGGTGAGCACCTGCTGGAGGGAACCGTTTTGTGCGGCGACCTTTTTGCCGTCGAAGGCCTCGGCGGTGCTATAGACGGCTTCGTCGCCGGCCAGCACCATCACACCCTGGGTGTACTCGTCCACGTCGTTGAGGTTATAGAAATCAGAGAGTTCCATGACCTCGGCGCGTTCGTCAGTGAAGCTGTAGCCGGAGAGGGAGAGGTCAACAGAGCCGCCGGCGACAGCAGTCTGGCAGGTATCGAAGTCCATGGTCTGGATTTCGAGGGTGACACCGAGTTGATCGGCAATGTAACGAGCCATGGCCATTTCGGCACCGGCATACTGCTCCTGACCTTGTTTGTCCGGGTCAACGAACTCAAGGGGAGCGAAGTCAGGGCTGACGGCCACGGTGAGCTTGCCGTCGGCAAGGATTTTTTCCAGACGGTTGGCAGGCTCGGCTGCTTTTTCTTTGCAGGCGGTCAGGGTAAAGAGCATCGCCACAGCAAGGGCGAGCAGTAGGATTTTTTTGGTTGTTTTCATTTTTAGTCCTCCGAATTTTTCTGTTTTTTGGTTACATAAATATACAGCGCAAAGGGAGAAATGTCAAGGGGAAAATCAAAGACTATGCATTAAATGCGCTGTATTCATGAATGGATGTATATTTTTAGGAAAGGTGAACAAAGCGGGCGACACATTCTATGTGTTTGGTTCGAGGGAAGAGGTCCACAGCGGTGAGGTGAGTGAGGGCGTAGCCTCGCTGGGTCAGCAGGCGGGCATCCCGGGCGAAGGTGGCCGGGTCGCAGGAGACATAAACCATCCGGTGAGGCTGCATGGAGACAGCGGCCTCAAGGGTTTCGAGAGAGAGACCCTTGCGGGGCGGGTCGAAGACGATGACATCTGGACGAGAGCCGCTGGCGGCAAGATTTTCGGCGATTTCCCCTGCATCGCCGCAGAAAAATTCTGCGTTAGTTATGCCGTTGGCGGCGGCATTTTCCGTGGCATTTTCCACGGCGGTTTCCACCAGTTCCACGCCGATGAGGCGCGCAGCGTTTTTCGCCATGGTGAGGCCGATGGAGCCAATGCCGCAGTAGAGGTCGAGCAGGGTTTCACTGCCTGTGAGGGCGGCGTAGTCTGCGGCGATTTGGTAGAGTCGCTCCGTTTGGGCGTGATTGATTTGAAAAAAGGCATCGATGCCGATGCGATATGTGAGGCCGCAAAGGGTTTCGGTGAGAGCGTCGTCTCCCCAGAGGGTTTGGAAACGCTCGCCGAGGATGACGTTGTCCTGTCGGGTGTTTTGACCGAAAACCACCCCTCGAAGCTGTGGAATGGCTTCCCGCAGGGCGGCGCAGAGGCTGTCCCCGTGGGGGAGTCGCCTGCCATTGGCCAGCAGGCAGACCAGCACCTCGCCGCTCTGGTTGGTGCGCACCAG
>JGI994J12354_10003735_pt1 | contig 14056 bp, 21 predicted proteins | sample IntmicLarv3ML3BL_FD_12354 | JGI IMG/M metagenome (IMG submission 12354)
ATTCTGTATGATATTGGGTGCATTTTTAAGCACCTCGTTCAAGTCTTGTCCGCGCAGTGCACCGCTTGCCAAGCCCTGAGTCAAGTTATACATAACAGAATCTATGGCCTGACTGTCCGCGCCCGCGATGGCAAAGCCTTTGTTCAACTGTTCGGTGAAGGCGATTAATTCATCGTTGCTGCTAAAAGCGTCACCAGCTTGCATACCGAGCTTCGCAACCGCATCAGCTGTGGTCTGGTATGCCGCGCGTGACCGCTGTGCCGAGGCTCTAATTTTCGCCTCAAGCTCTGCGACGGAACCGCCATCATCGACAATGAAGTTGAGTCTGGCTCTTGTGTTAGACAGTTGGTCAGAGAGGTCCATAATTTTTTTCACTCCGACCATGCCGCCAACAGTTGCCGCTATGCCCTTCATCTTCGACCAGAGCCCATCTGCATCACTTGAGCCATTACGAATATCATTGTTGAACCGTTGCTGCGCGGCTCCTGCATTGCGGATGTTTTGCTCTATACCGTCGAGTGATACTTCCGCCCTTGCCAATTCCAATCTTGCGTCACGGATTGCCTGCACGTCCACGGCGTTGCCCGACGCTGACTGCATGGCCTCAAAGCTACTTAAAACTGTATTCAGAACTTTGTTCATGCTATTAAGTGGCGATGAAAAACCATCATACAATGCAATCGCCGCTTTTATTGTTGCCAATATTCTCACCACCTTTATCTGCGTTTTGCCTTGGTTTTTGCTTCCTTTGCCTTTTTCTTTTCCTGTTCGGTGTAAATCTCTATAGCCGCAATAATAAAGGCACGTTCGCGACGCTCAAGCCGCAGAAAGTCGGAAGGAAGCAGATGTAATTTGTGAAGGCAAAAGTAGGCGATATTAGCCTCGCCATCACCTTCACTTATGAGTTTTTTGCTTCGTCTACCTCATCTTCCAGTGTGGTGTCAAAGCTATTAACTTCCTGAATCTTTGTCAGATAATCAGCGTATTCGCCGGGAGCAAGCATTGCCTTGAGTAGTGCATCATCGCCCAGCACACCATAGCTATCCTGCAATGCAGCGTCGCTCAGGTTCGGATAGACTGTACACAATGCCGCTAGTTTCCCAACATACAGATCGTAGTCAGTTTCCTGCACGAACTGGTTTCTCTTACCGGAAACCTGAACACGATTTGTGCAAGACTTGCGAAGCTTTTCGTCCTCGGCGCTCGTAATACACTTAATTTCCCATGCCTCCGGCGCACCGTGCTCGTTCAGGAAACGCTTTGACGCAATGTACCTTATATTCTCGGTTTTGATGGCGTTTGGTGCCATAAAAGATGATAAACTCATAATAATTCCTCCAAATTGTTATTAATTAACCCCGCCTATTTTCAGGCGGGGTGTGTTTTATCTCATCCCGTTTAACAGGGCGAATTTCTCCGGCATCTCAAAGTCTTCAAACGTGAATTCGATATCTTCATCAAGATACTCGGCATCAGCGTCGAACCTCGCCAACACTCCGCCGTCTATGTTGCAGTCCTTCAGGATTACCGTCTGACGGCCGACGCTGGATGTCGGGTCTTCGTTTGTGACCTGTATGTCAAAATACACATCCTCGCCGGTATCCTTATACCGTGTCATCAACTCACGAAATATGCTGGTGTTGTAATGGATGTTTGCAGAACCGGAGCCCGCCCAGCCTGTAGCCTTGTTGCCCTTGCCGGTGCGACCAAGTATGGGCACTTCGGTTTTGTTCTTCTCAAAGTTCGCTTCAAGATTTATAGCCTGCATGAGATTATATCGGTTGCCCAATATGGTCACATAGCATTGTGCCAGCGACGCGGATATTGCATCTTTAGCATTCATTGTCTGTGGCATTTATGTTCCCCCTTTCCTAATTAACGACAACTACCATGTAGAGTTGTGACATAGCGTTGGTTGGTGTTACATAGTCCCTGACCATAACGGCGCGTTTTGTCTCGCCTTGCTCCACTGTCACCATGTCACCGCTAAAGTCTTCAATTGCGCGGATAGTCTGTAAATCCTGATGGTGCCTAACGATATCCGCCCACAGGCTTATTCGCCCGTCCTGATCATTTGGTATCTCGCCCAGATACTTAGTGTTGAACAACAGCGCAATGTCATTGCCTATCTGGTCAAGCACTCTGATAATCTGGTTGCTTGCAAAATCAGCTGATTTGTTTTCTGTGAAGCTGGTAAATGTGTTGATGTCCTCAAGCACCCTTACATCGCTGTTGACGCTGTGCAACACAAATTTACCGCTTTTGATGCAAGCCTCAAGCTCTGCATTGGTGTATCGTGTGTTGACGTTGTACTCGCCGGTGTAGGGTTTATTTGTCAGGCTGGCATTGACGGGACACGCGGCTGATGCACCAGTTACCCAGTACACAAGTGCTGTGCTCTCGGCATCTCCGACAAGTCCGTTCTCAAGGCTTATAACGCCCTCGAAGTCAGCCGCTTCAGCACGGAACAACACGGTTTGGAACTTCGCGCCGACTTCATCCCTCATGCGCTTAGTAAAGTTAATCATAAGTGTTTTAACGAGTTCACTTGTGGCTGCACAGCCCAGCGTGTTAAAGCTGTAAGGCTCTATGGCATCACAATACTTCTGATAGTCTGCGTCAACCGCAGCACCGCTTGTGCCGCCTGTCAGCGGGGTGCCAGCCGTCAGCGCCAGTGTTGCGCCTGATTTATACTCAACAAAGTTATTGGCAATCAGTTCCGCTGTCGTCTTGACTGTCTGAGTGTCCATCTTGCGCCCGGAAAAGAATGTAGACACATCGTATATCTCGTTGCCGGATTCGCTTGCTTCGTTGTATTCGATAACGATTGTCAGGCCATTACCGCGCACACCGGAGTGCAAAGCGGTTGCGTAAGTATTTGTTGCCTTCGTGCCGTCACTGTTGAGCTTATAAAAATACCCTGATTTGATATTCTTGAAAAGCTCTCTCAGTTCACGCATTTTGTCGTGGGAAAAATCATAGCCGAATATCCGCAGGCTATGCTGTTCAAAGTCCCTTGCAGTTACTTCAAATACCTCACCATCAACACCCCAATCAAGCTCAAGCGGCATTGTTGCAACGCCTCTCTCAGATAGGATGGATGTTGCTCTCGCTGCGCTGATGAAGTTGATGTAACTGCCGGGCAGTATTTTGTTTTGGGTAATCCATGTACCGCCGCCTAGCGCCATATCATGTCACCTTGCCTTTCAAAAATTTCTCTAGCTTTGCGTCAACCTCCGCCAATGTATAGAACTTATCGTCAGCAAGCAGAGCGCCAAGAATATCCCTTCGTCCGGCGTACCGCTTCATACTCAGGATTTTTTCTTTCAAAAAAGTAATCCTGATTGGAATACCATCCCCAGCTAGTTCTTTCTCGGTGACGGCTTCTTTTCCTTTCGCCATATTTATCCTCCCTGAATGCCTGTTTCATGATCCAAATCTTCCATCTTTTCCTCATCGCTTAGCATGATTGTGTGATGGTTGTAATGGACAAAGAAATTGAGCACCCCGTCAATAGTTTCAAAATTAATACCCGTGCCGCGTAGCATGTCGCCGTTGAGCATGGTGACGAATCCAAGCGCAGTTACCATTCTGTCAGCAACATCGTGCAATTCTTCATTATCACCCTCCGTCTGTGGGAAATGCTGAATAACAAACAAGTTTTCGTTGTGGTATCTGCTTCCAAGCCTCGGCGTTAATGCCGCTCGCACTGCCTGCACAAAAAAACAAGGCTCTTCCAAGCCCTGTGTCACGTTTTTTGTATATGTCTTGTATCCATCGCCGAATTCGGCATTTAGCCTAATGGCAATTGAGGTTATGATGTCATTTAGCATTTAACGCCTCCGCTAACATCTTAGTAAGCTGCCTTTCAATGCGTCCGGGCACTTGGGCTTCAACCTCAGCGACACTCTTTGTCATCATGAACTTGCCCTTTTTCCACCCGCTTTTAAGCTGTTTGCCTAACTGCGGAACATAACGCCCCGGTGTTTGCCTGTGTCCGTATTCGACATAAGATGCATATTCCGTTTCGTTTATGACCTCAATTTGATACATGTTTCCGCTTTTGGTGATAGTCGTCGTAGTCCAGTTGCGCCGGAGATTTCCCCCAACATACCCAGCCCAGTATTTTTCAAGGATTGCACCGTCTTTGGACAGGAATGTGCGTTTTCTCCCGCTTACGCCAGCTACTCGAATAGTTTTAGGCCCCAATTTAGGTTTTTTGCCAACGGGCGTATTTTTTTTGACCTTACCCAATAGCAGCGCCGCAATATCGTTTGTCATATCACGAATGAACTTGTCAGTGTCCCAGGCACCTAATTTCTCAATGCGTTCAAACAGTTCTTTCATCTTCTTGAAATCGCATTTACCCCATCTTTTCGCCATTACGCCCACCCTCGGAATATTTCTAAGCTGATTTCCTGATGGCTAAAGAACACCGCAGGCTGTCCGCTTTGGGCATAGTCAACAGATACATCACCACGAGTAATAACTATCTTTGAACCGGGCGGGACTGTTATCTCCGGTGCCATAAATACTTTGATAGTTTGTCCGACAGTCGCAACATTGCCCTGTTCTGCTGTCGGCAGGCTGCCGAATGACAATTTGCAGGGCTGGTTATCAACAAGCACCTTTTCTGTAAAGCCCGTGGTCTTCTTCACGGGGTCTGTCACCGGCTCCCTGACAATAATCTTACACCTGTCCCGCCAAAGCCGTTCCAGTGCCGCTCTCTGCCCCGCTACCATTTGAACCTCCGGTAACTGTACAGTTGGGTGTGCCCGTACTCGGTCAGGTATTTTACCAGCCTGTCAATGCGCTGATCGGGCGTTTCCACGCCATTGCCATAAGCAAATGACACTGTTGTGTCGCCTTCCTTTATTTGCGACACTGCGGCTGAATCAAGGTCAAACCCTTCAAGCTGTCCTGAGCTTTTCAGCAAGCGGATATATTCACCGGCAGCCCTGCGCAGAACTACATGCCGCAACTCGTCAGGCACTGCGTTTTGGTTCGTCCTGTTAATTATGGTCTGCTCAGCACTCTTGATTACAACTGTCAGCAAAACGTCGCCAATCGCCGCATCAACACCCAACGCAGCAAGGAATTCAATAAGCCTTTCCTGCACGGTCACACCTCCTTCTTACTCAGAATCTTTTTTCTTTTTCGGCTTTTCTTCCAAACCCTCGACCTCATAGCCAAGAGCTTTTAATTTTTGGGCCGTTTTGATATCCTCGGTCTGATACAGCCCGTCCCTAAAACGTGCGAGAGGGCGGTTGTTGTCGGTGTCCCAAACAATGCCGCCCTTTTTACCTGTTACCTTATACATCAGCTATCAGCCAGTCCGGTAATTGCGCCGTGAAGGAATGCGGGGCCGTGAGCGAGACCAAGCTGACCGTAAATCTGAACGCGGTCTGACGCGCCTATCTTCGCAAGCTCCTCGAGGAACAGCACACCCTTACCGGGGACTGCCTGAAATACCGGTGCCATGTGTGCTACATCGGCGATGAGAACAGCGTCCTTCGGCATAAAGCGATTCCAGACTATGCCAAGCTGGAAGAAGTCTGTCTCAATGCTGGTGATGTTCATACCGCCAACCTCACGCAGTGCGGGCTGGTTATATCCGACCTGATTTTCATACAGAGTTGTGATAGCCTGTTTCTGATGGGAATTACAGAACATAACCATATTGCCGAAATATGCGCCGTTGTCAGCCATCATCTTGTAAAGCTCTTTGAGCATATCAATGGTGATAGCTCCGCCCGTTGCGTCAATGGTAGAATCTGTCGCCGTAAGTTCCAACATTCCACGAGTTCTATTTGCGACATTGACCGCAGTGGCTTTTCTGAATTGACCGCCAATAAAGGAATGCTCAACATCACGGGCAATCTTTACAAGACGCTGCTGTATCTGCCACGGCATTTCTGCGGGCGGATTTGCGGTCTGTCCGGCAGTGTTAAGTCCAGAGAGTTTTCCGCTGTTACTCTGACCGAGGTATGTAAGGTCAATAACTTCCTGATGTATCTGCACCACGTTTGTTTCCTGTGTACGCGCAATAGCCGTTGCTGGCGGTGCCGTTGCGGATGCCTGTTCTGAGATGTCAGGCTGTTCCGGCGCGGGGTAGTCAAACAACACCGCTGTGGGGAATTCATCATTTGTTGTCATCCTGCCGCCCGTAAGTCCGCCAACCATTGCGAGAAGCGGTGTCTGTGTGGGGTCAGCTGTAAAAAGCTCCCCTGCGTAGTTTGGTAGATTCCATGTAGTTCCTAGTCCAGTTACCTGTGGCATTATTATTCTTCCTTTCGATTATCAAATTTAGATCAAAATTACGCCCTCTGCGGCGGCTTCGTTTTTAACAGTGATTGCCGCCACGTTATCTTTGTTTTTCCGTGCTTCTGCAAGGCGCTGCGCATAACCGTCCGTCTTTGCATCGGGTTTTATCGCCAATGGGTTAGCTGGTGCTGCGCCTGCGAATTTTGGTTGTGTGCCCTCAGCAAAAATACCTGCTTTTGGCGTGCCGTCCTCGCCCTTAGTAAGCGCGTCGAAGATGTCCTGACGGCTCTTGCCTTTATTGTCTTTGTCGTCAAGGGCTTTCTCAATTTCGCCAACATAGAAATCACGTGTAATATCGTTGATAAACGCATGACCGGACAATAGCTTTTCCGTTTCGGTGCGGCTGTCACGTTTGGCGAGTTCGGCGGCATGTTTTTCCTCGACATCCTTCAAAGCCGTCTGAGCCTTTTCAAGCTCCACCTTGATGTTAGCGGGGTCAATCCCTTCAAACGCCTTGAGCGCGTCCGTTGCCGTCGTAAGCTGTCCCTGCAATGCGCCCCTCGCATCCTCGGCAGCTTTGGTTTTGTCTTGCTCACGCTTGATGTCTTTCCCATGTTCAGCCATCACGAATGTTACCTGCTCTTCGGTAAGACCTTTTGCGGTTAAATCTTCTGTTTTCATAAAACTCCTTATACTCGGCGTTAGGTTGTTTTAGGCGTGTAACCATCCGCCACCGATTGACTATTTTAGGACTAATCATCTGTCCAATTTTGGGCGTGAAAAAACCGCCACACCCTTCAGTGATGACGGTTAGTTCAGCAGTATTGCTATTATTTTGTCCAGTGCTTTTGTAGAGTCGGCGCTTATTTCCGCGCCGTAATCGAAATCCAGTTTTATCCTTGCCCTCGTCCCACCAATATCCCACACGGAAATATCTTCACTGGGTCCCGGTATATCCTCAATGTGCGTGGTATCTGATTCCAGCAGTATTCTGTTGGCTTCAGCAAATATGAGTGCTTCATCTATGCGCTGAGGGTTGCGGAAATATGCTTTTGTGTTCTCGCGGTTTTTCACAATATCCAGTTTCAATGCCATCACTCCTTATCAAGCCCATATTTCTTATCAACCGTTCGCCGGGTGGTCTGTGCGCTTCTGATGATATCCCTGTAGGCATCTTCTCCGGTCAGACCATATTTCAGTTCTTTGTGCTCCAATATGTCTGCAAAGCTCTGATTTGGTGCAGTGCGTTCAAGTATTTCTACGGTTTCCACATCTGCCATCATGTATCGTGCTTGGGTGCGGTAGGTGTTTCGCAGCTCGTGCGCTTGCATTGCCTGGTCTCCAAGTGGTTTTGTGGTGTCAATCATTTCTGGAATGGCACTGTCATGAGCTTTATACCATGATCTAACCTCAAAATTACCCAGTAATTCATCAAGGTCATTTGAATAGTCAAGACTGTTTATTTTGCTCTGTTTGCCGGACTTGAACAGTTCCCACTCCTCAGGTCTATTATACTTCAAATCGTGGAAATCCTCAAGTTTTTTAGGGAATTCCTGACCGTATATCGCCTTGTATTTTTCAAACTGAACTTCGCTTTGCTTGCCTGCTCGTGCACCCTTATAGGCAGCATACTCTCTGGGGTCAGATTCGACATATTTTTCAAACCATTCCTTGTATGTCATATCTCCGGGTACATAGTAGGTCTGACCGTCAGCGCCGCGAGCAATCCTCTCGCCGTAATCGTCCTCGACTTCCGGGGCTGTGTCAGTTCGGCAGTTTGGATGAAATGGATTTGCAGTCACTCCCGGTTCAAACTCCCCAATCGGAAACACTTTTCCGTCCATCTCCTGACAAATATCACTTGTCAGATTGTCCAGCGTTGCCAGTATGCGGTAATACTCAATATCCAGTTCTTTGTATGTGTCTTTTGCAGCGACTGCGCTGAAATACGCTTGCTCAGTCATGACCAGCCGCCCTGCGTTGTTGCGGGATGTATTGAGCTTGGCAGCTATCGAGTCAATTACTTTCTGCGGCGAAGTACCCAACATCAAGGACTGCGTTATCTCTGATTGAAGGTTGTTGATAAGTTTTGTTTTGTCCCGCCAAATGCGTTCACTGAAATTCAGACCGTCAGCAGCCCACGGCTTTGATATGATGGTGTCCAAACGCCGAGGCTCTATGCTGTGCAGACTCCATCCAATTCCGACACCGCGCTGAATCTCGAACGCCCTGTGGTAGTAGCTCTGTGAGTATATTTCTCGCATAAAACCGTCAACATCATCAATCCTGCCGCCATACAGAGCTTCAACCTCTTGTTGTATCTGTAGGCGCAATGACTCCAAGCGGGATATGTGGACACGAGCAGAGGCGTTCTCCAGCTGTTTCATCCATTCGCCGGTGAGTGCATTCTCTTCGCCTTTCGCTACGTACTCCTGCACTGTCCAGCGGAATTCTTTCAGTTCTTTTTTATTCAGCCACCTTCGGGCATCCGCAATGCTAATTTCGTTATTGTCGGCAAAGCGTGTATACCACTTTGAGATATCAGCCTCGATGTTTCGTAGTGATCGCTTATACTCGCGGTCAAGCGTCTGTAGATAATCAAGCCCTTTTTCATGCAAAGCATTTTCTAGCTGTAGAAACCGTTCCGGCCAGTATTTATCACTCCTCACCGGCTCCACCGCCTATCGGTGTGGGTTCACGCGCAAACGCTCCCGCATACATAGCCTCTTCTGCTTTCGCGCGTTCTTCCTGTATGCGTTGCAGTTCGTCCTCGACGTTGGTGACGTAAGGGTGCTGACCGACCAGTGTTTCTTCGGAAAGCAAGCCCATAGAGTTCCTAATATCGGTGATGACTTCTGATTCGCTGACAATGCCATCGCGGTTAAAGATAATGGCAATTTCCTCGTTGGTATAATCGCCGTTGCCTTTGTTTATCAAATCCTGATTGATAAACCAGATAATATCCTCAAACGCCGCTTGATATTCAGTTTCCATTCCATTTGCGTCCAAGTCAAGGTCATTAAATATCGACTTGATATTCATCTGATTGGGAGCGCCACGGCTTCGCAAGTCCGTTGCATCATATCCACGGGCGTTTTCTATCAGGGCACGTTTGAACGTTTCCAGAATCACCTTATAGTTGTCTGAGTTGACTTCAACCATTAGCGTCTCAACGCCGCCGTCATCCCGTACCTTTACAGCACCATACATCTGTAAATTGTGCCGGAACTCGCCGAGGTCTGCGTCGTCATAGTTCTTTATGATCAGTATTGTATTCCGTGCATCTTCCTGCATATTGTTCTGGAAGTCAGACAGAATCGTGTTAATTCCGTCTTGCAGGCTCTTTGTTCGCTGTATCAATGGTATTTCTTTTTTGTTATACCGGAATGGAATCAGGGGTATCTTTTCCCAGTTGTAGTATGCAGCTGTTCCGTTCGTCTCCGTCACGGTGAGATATGGCTCATGTTCTCCCATCTGAACATCAGGCACAAGATTGAATCCGTCAAGGACATACCGGTATATGCCATCAGGCTTAAATATCTCCACACGCTCAACCGTACTCTTGGTTCTGCCTGTCCAGTCCTCCATCTCATACAAGCGCACAGCACACTCTAATATGGTGCGGTCATCGTCTTGCCAAAAGGGCAGTATCGCATGCGCCGGAAAACGCCGGAAGCTAAGCTTGCCTTTGTCATCGTAGCAAATGAACGTCCAGCTAATTCCACCATTCAGACAGTCCTCCGCCAGATATTTCAGCACACGCAGAAATTTCTTGTTGAAAGCACCCCTGACCAAATCGCCGTAGTCTTTGTTCTCTGCATCTACCGTCAAGGGCTTACCTACCAGATAATTAACCTTCTGGTCAACCATCTTGGCATACTGGTTATCTATGATTTTGTTGTTTGGCAGGTTTGCAACAGGCTTCAATTCGCCGCTCTCGCTGATAACCATTCGCTGTCGCTTTAATATATCGTGCTCACCGGCATAATATTTATCTCCGAGTATTTGCAGCTTTCTTTCTTCGCTGGTTTTCCACTCAGTAATTGCAAGGGCGAAAAACTCTAACTCCGTCATCTGCCCTTGCTCTATTATCCGGTTAAGTCGCAATGTCTCTGTCACGTGCTGTCCTCCTTACCTGAAGCTGTATGTCGGGCCAACCAAGATATCTTCCAATGCATAGCGCATTGCGTCCATCAAATGGTTAAAATCGTCTATCGGTCTATTTATCTTGTCGCCAAACTTATCGACATCCCACGTATAGTTGCTTATTTCTGTGAGAAAGTTTACACAGCTCGGATGGATTATTATTTTGTAATCCTGAATATACTGGATTCCGTTATTGATGCTGTCCTTGCCTTTTCGCGCAGGGCGAACATGCGGCAATCCCGCTTCTCTGAGTTCATCAATACTTTTCGGCTCGGCGCTGTCTGCCCTGATACGCTCTTTGGCATGTCCCATAGCAGCAATGCGGTCATATATCATGCGGTTGGTCAGAGCTTTTTCGTATAGCTCATCAAAAACCCAAATAGTTTTCTCAGCTTTACTAACCAGTCCGCAGAACAAGGCAGACGGATCATGCGTGTAACCGAAGTCAAGACCGAATGCAGATTTCACATCCGGCTTTGATGCTATTTTCTGAACATCAAACAACTTTTCTTCCCAGTTCTCATATACCAAGCCGTCAACAATGCCCCAATCTCCAAGCCCCGCTACTCTATATCGACGGGGATTGTTGGTTTTCATGGTTTCAAACACCTTTTTGTCGGCATCGTCCAACCACTCGTTGCACAAGTAATTGGTTGTCATTGCCAATATATCAGGGTTTGCCGGAGCATCAAAAAAACGCCGCTTTATCCAGTGTTTTTCATTCCACGGGTTTAAAGTCAGCGTTATTTGTTTATATAAGCCCGTCTCTGGCGGGATAGCTCCACGGATTGACTCATCCAGCATGTCAAAATCCGATTCGTTCAGAATTTCGTAAGATTCCTCAATCCACATCCAGCAGAGATATCCGATTTCCACCGTGATCGACGTTACTTTCAGTGGGTCGTCTAGCCCTCTGAAATATATCTTCTGTCCGGTTGGCGCGTAAGTCATTTCCAACGGGGACTCTTTTATATCCCAAAATTCCTGAACGCCTAATCTGTTGATTGCCCACTTCAATTCCGTGAAGCAAGAATCCTTCAAGGTGCGAAACACTTTACGGACAATAAGCATATTAGCTTCAGGATATTGCATCATGTTGACAATTACATTTAGTGCCATCGTCTTTGATTTCTTTGAAGCGCGGCTGCCTTTCACAACGCGGTAGCGCCCTTTGAACCGCCAAAACCCTGTGTATCCGCCCCCCACGACATCCGTGAGGCTAATCCTGTGTTCACTACTCATTTTCGTCACCCTCTGAGTCAATAGTGAATCCGATAACGTCCACCGAGTTGTCGCAGAGATCGTCTACAATGACAGTGGGTATCTGTCCTTCAATTTTCAGCTTGTCCGTAAACAGGTTATATTTTTTGCCCAGCAATTCAGCCGCTTTCAACTTTTCTTTCTCGTCAGGTGCTTTGTCAATCCGCCTTGCGCTTGAACACCCCATCCCCGACCCTTCTACAATGATTGTTTCGGATATTGATTCACCTCGCAGAACGGAAGTCAGGTATATAAGCACCTCATCTTGTGAGGCAATAAGCTCCTTGTCTTTTGCCGCCATCAACTCGGCTATATATTTTTGAACATTAACATTTATTAACAACCTTGCTCCCTGCGCAGCTGCTGTTCTCTCACTGTATCCCGCCCGAATGGCAGCTTGCGTATTATTCGAGTCAATCACCCACTCTTTTGCAAATCTTTTCTGCTTTGGCGTCAACTTAGCCATTCAGGCTCACCTCCACTCATAAATAAGGGACAGCGCCATGCAAGGAGTCCGCATGAGCTTTCTAACGGCTGTCCTTTTATCCCAGCGGTAAATATCAATAAAAAAAGCCCCGCAACGGGGAATCCGTCACGAGGCTGATGTATAAACTTCCATCTCAATCTAAATGGTAATACATTTTCAACCACCTTGTCAAGCGATTCTTCCGCGTTTTTTCCACGGCTATAAATTTTTTTGTTTTTTAGTAGATAAGCATAGTTAGCCGGTCTAACGCTGCGTTACTCAGAGCGTAAGCCTTGCTCTTCTCTATGCCGTACTTTGTCATTATTCTTTTAATCCCGTTACCCTCGTCTTTGTTGATAAACCTCAAGGTCAATAGGTCGCGCTCTTTTTCTGTCAGTTGTGCTAGGCATGGCTCAATCTCGTGGCTATACTCCACAGCCTTTTTATATCCGCGAGTAATTAGAGCTTGTCGGTCAAGCTCAGTACAAAGGTCATCTTCCCACTTACTGCCTCCACCATGTACCGGCACTGATGTCATCGGGCGTGGCGATACAAGCCTGTCTGCGATTTCCTTTACCCTCTTGGGGTCGTTCTCGATTTTCCACTGTTTGTCGTGATAATCTCTGAGAACTTTAATGGTTGCGTCCGTATAGTTGATATAATTAAGAAGTTCTGCCATAAGCCCCTCCAATCAGCATTTTTTTCTTAATTATATCAGCAACACAGGCTAATTGATTAGCCTATCAATAGGAGGCAGAGGGGGCAGCGACTTGTCTCGACGTGGCTTATACCCCAGCTGACGGTCAAGGTTTCTATACAGGGCTTCGGGCGACACATTAAGTGCCGCCGCGATTCGCCATATAGGATATCCTTCAAGGCTCTTGCTTTTTGCCCATTCAAGTTCGTGAAGTGTAAGCGTAGAAGTCATTGTGCCTCCTAATGTAGATGTCGTTTCATAGTACCCGCGCTTATTTCGGACACGTACTGCCCATAATGCATACCACGCGCTCTAGCTTCGATGATGATTTCCGTTATAGTCATACCAGATAACGGGTCGGATGATATTCTCTTTTTCCTACTTGGCGTGGGATTTTCCTTTTCCCTGAGTCTTTTCTCCGCCCTGCTCTCACGTATATTTGCTTTGTAGGCATCCGTCCGGCAGTCAGGGCAGTATTTGCTATAGCAGGGTTTATGGCAGATTTGACAGGTGTTCATCAAGCGCCTCCTAAAAGTCCGGCATAAAGTTCTCTATAAAAATCTCGCTCAATTTGTTTCTTCATGTCTTCAAGGTCAATTGTGATGGTCACTCCTTCCGATATCTTGATGTCACGATAATCGTGTTTCACCATTATTGGTGCCGCAATATCTGCTGAAGCTGTAGCTCCTGCCGTTGCAGCAATAGGCGGCTCTAAATATCCGAGTGCTTCCACCATTTTATCGTCGCACTCGTCTTTGCGTGGACACTCTCTGCACTTTTTTATCAATCTGGATGATCCCATTATTCAACCGCCTCAAAAGTGGATTCAAATTCTTCAGCTGTATATACTTTCAAGTCGTTAGTAGATTCCATGGTAATGCAGTAACTATCAGGGAGAAGGCGTGGCCACATTTCGGGTACCCACTCTGGCACAGGCTCACTGCCTACCCAATAGACATCTATAAGTTCAAGTTCTTTCCGCTTATATCTTGTAGGCAACAATTTGATTTCAGCGGCGTTGTCTAGCATACCGACGAGACCTTCTTCATGGTTGGCATTTACGAATTCACCACAGCTTTTAATCTTTCGACTATTTCCCTTGATTACATACACTCTACCCTCAAACTCAAACGGCTTACCCTCCGGCACACCTAATGCGTCTGATAATCTACTCATTTATCAATTTTCCTTTCAATATTACGCAGTCGTGCGAGAATATTGCT
>JGI994J12354_10003736_pt1 | contig 14054 bp, 17 predicted proteins | sample IntmicLarv3ML3BL_FD_12354 | JGI IMG/M metagenome (IMG submission 12354)
GANNTATCTTATATCTTACCAAGAATGACTAAATCAGAAAAAGTAAATGAATTCTTATTTAAAGTAAGACCATTTGTATCATATGATTATGGAAAGGTAAGTGATAATTATAAAGTAAATGGTGATAAACAAGGAAAAATTACCACAGCATCAGGATATGGAGGAGGCTTAAGATACTATGGAAACAAAGTCAATGTTGATTTTGGAGTGGTACGGGGTGACAAAAATCTAGATGTTATCCGAAAGGAGAAATATAGAGGTTTTGTTTCAGCTACACTAACATTTTAGGGTTAAGTTCATAATCTCAACTTAGTGACACGTGTCACTAAGTTTGGAAGAATTTAAAAGAAAGGATGAAAAAATATTTCTTTTTTTTGTTGACTATCCTCTATTCTTTAAGTAAAATAAGGGAAAGCAGTGAAAAAAGGGGTGTCCAATGGGAAGAAAATCTGTAGAACAAATAAAAAAAGAGCTAGACAAATTAGAAGAGAAAATTAGAAAAAAAACTAGAGAAGAAAGTGCGAGAAAAAAAAATAATTTTCATCTATTCAGAATCGGGTCTCTAGCAAAAATTGTGAATATTGAAAACGAAGATATAGAAACCCTACTAGGATATTTATCCCTGTACTCAAATATGGATGCTAAAGAAAAAGCCAATTGCAAAAAACTAGGAATACAAATTCTTGATGATAGAAAAGCTCAAAGAATTCTTGATAAACACAGCGAGAAAATCTCCGAAACTCAAATTAATAAAATAAAAGAAAATCCAAACCAAGATATAATATCCAAATTCATCAAAGATGAATTTAATAAAAAAATAATTGAAGATCTTTCAAAATTAGAACTAAAAAAACTTAATAAAATGTTAAAGGCAACTTAAGTTTCCCATGAAACATTGTACCATTTGATACTGAAATAAAAAATATATAAAAGATTTGTAAAATATGGAAGGAATTGTAATTCCATGGAGTAAAATAGAAAGATTTGACTTCAAGGGGAAAGTATGTAAAGTATATTTTTTAAGAAAGATAAATGAAAGATCATATATTGAAGATTACAGAATACCAATGCATGATGTTGATATGAAAAAAGCGGATTTAGAGGAATTACTCATAAAATTTCATTTAGAAAAGAAGAAAACAATTTTAGATAAAGAAAGTCTCATAAATATTAAAATCAAATAATTTGGTTCAATAATATTTTTTATTAGTGGAGAAGAATGAAGAATGAAAAAAAGAGAATTGGATGATAGACTCTGGATAGATAGACGTAAGTTAATGCAGAAAATTTCAGAAATTTCTAAAAATCTTAATATTTCAAAAACTGTATTAGATGATATTGATGAATTGCTATCTCATGATGAATGGGGAATAGCCTATGAAACATTATGCTCCGAAATATATAATAAAGGAATAGCTCTAGATAGAGAAAGTTATTTGCTAATTGTTTCAATGGGTAAAATTATGGAAATGAGTCCATGGTTTTGGGAAAATATAAAAGTAGAATAATTTCAACTGTACAAGAAAAAATTAATATCACAGATGGATGCATACTTGTAGGTAGCCTCATACTCTTTAACAACAGTATGAGGTGAAGTATATTTAGTTGCAATATATGCCGCAATTTATGTGCTTCTTTCAAATCCAAAAACTGGACGATTGTTTAGAATTAGTAAAAATGTTGAGCAAATCTACATGTCTTCAAAAATCCCAAAAGTTACAAATGAAAAGTGGTTTAAGGACATAATAGAAAAATGGTCTTAAATTTTTTTCATTCCCTCGTTTAGCTTATCCGCGAGAATTTCTGGGTTTAGAGCTAGATCTGATAATTTAATATTTTCTTTTATGCTAAAATGCTCAAATGACAAGTTATCTCCTCTTTCTTCTGCTAATTCCCTTATAAATTCTCTCTGTGTTCTGCCGTTTCCCTCTCTGAAAGGATGTAAGGCATTTAAATCTAAAAGTACTTCAGCTAGTTTTAATGATAATTCTTCTTTGGAAGTTTCTTTAAAATAATTTTTCTTTTTTATTTCTCTAAATATATCTTCTGCATATCTTTCAATGTATACTGCTTTACAAAAAAGTGAATTACCTTTTGCTATATCAACATCTCTTATTTTTCCAGCCCAATCATAAATGTCTGAGAAAAGATAATGATGAATATTTTTTAGATGGTTAAAATCAAAGGTCCTTGTAAATTTACTTTTTCTTTCTCTAAGTAATATTATTCTTGGCATTGTAATTTTATGTTCAAATAAACTTAACTCTTCTTGAGATTTTATTCCTAGTTTATTTTTTAAAATCCTTGTGCCATCATAGACATACTTATCCATATAAATCCTCTATTTTCTATATTCTTTCAGAACTTTTTCTAAATACTCTTCAGGACTCATTTCTCCAGTAGCAATTTTTTCAAATTCTTTTTTATCATCTTCAGTATAAACTGCACCTTCCAATTCATTGGTTTTTATGGCATATTCAACAGACTCTCTAATGGACATAATCCTTACTCCTTAATTTCCCCAAAATACTTAAATCACTTAAATTATATCATGTTTCATATATTTTTTCAAATGGTATAATTTGGAAAATACCTGTGATTACACCCTTATATGGCTTCTTTTTTTGTAGATGATACACTTAATTTTATGTTTTTTCATTTTACTCTTTTCTATAAGCTGAATTGATGTTATAATCTTTTAGTAGACATATTTTTTATCATACAGGGAACCTATAAAAAGTCATATTGAAAAAAGATATAATTTTTCGTGAGAGGTTATATTATGAAAAAAGAATCCAATAAACAATTAAAAAAATTAAGGTTTATAATGATTATTTTATTATTGATTTTTAGTGTAATAACTGCCATTTTAGGCATCAGTACTCCTTTGGAAACGATAATAATATTATTTGTTTTTAGCCTAGTGGGATATCTCCTGAAAATTATGTATTTGGTAGACATATTAATTTTATTATTAGTTGCAGGTATTATAAGTATTAAATTATGGTAAAATAAAGTTATATAAGCTTATTTATAAAAATTGGCTGAGAAGTCACGCCTCTCAACCAAGAAAAAGATTATTTACTTTTTTTAAGAATATTACTTATAATAATCCGCTTTTTAATTTTCGCTAAAATATTTTTCCAATAATTCATCATAAGTTCCATTTTCTTTAATAATCTTCAAAGCATTATTGATTTCTTCCACAAGAGCTGTGTCTTCCTTTCCTATTGCTATAGCATACTCTTCTTTAGCAACATCTGTACTTATAACATCCAAATCTGAATTTTGTTTTGCATATTGTTTAGCAGGTTCTGAATCCATTACAACTGCATCCACCTTTTGAGCCTTTAGAGCAATAATTGCTTCTGAAGCACCATTGTATCTAGTAACTCTTACACCTTCAATTTCACTTACAGCTATATCACCAGTGTAACCAAGTACAACACCCACAGAATGTCCACTAAGGCCCTCAAAAGATTCAACTACAGGATTGGACTTATTAATAACTATCATTTGATTAGTTTGAAAATAAGGATCTGAGAAATTTACAAATTTTTGTCTTTCTTCTGTAACTGTCATTCCTGCTATGATTGCATCTATTCTTTTAGATTGCAGAGCTGGTAACAGACCATCAAAGGCCATGCTTCTCCATTCAATTTTCTTTCCTATTATTTCTGCCACTGCCTCAATCAAATCCACATCAAATCCGACTATTTCACCATCTTCAAGATATTCAAAGGGTTGAAACTCAGGGTTTGTACCAACAGTCAAGATATCATTATTGGCAAAAGTTAAACTTCCAAGACCCATTACAAATAATAAAATTCCTACTACCATTTTTTTCATTTTCATAACCTCCAGATTAAATTTAAATTTTTATATTAATAATATATAAACCATTTATTATAAAATAAAAACAGATTAGCTTTTTAATGCTAATCTGCAAATGTTTTTAGTTGTATTACAATAGTTTTTCTTTCATAAATTTTTCTTTCATAGAATAGTTATATTTTATTTATAAACCGAATTTATTAAAATTCTTTGAAAAACATACTATCTACGAGTTTAAATATCTTATGGAAAGAACCACCTTGAATAAAACAAGTCATAATGTTAATTAGATTGATTAAAAAGGATAGAATATATAATTAAGATGTATAATTGTAATAAGTCTCCTACTCCTCAAATTAAATTCTTTAGACACAATGACCCTCCTTTGATTTATTACGCTAATAGTATCATAACATCATTTTTTAGTCAATACTTTTTTCTTTAAAACGTTAATTTTATTGTTGCTTATATTGTTGATAAAATTAAATATAGCTAAAATTTATGGTAACTTTCTTATGACTTCTAAAAAGATTTATAAAATATTGTTTTTATTTGTGGTTTATGTTACAATTAATTAGGGTTTATCTTACAAAATAAGGAGTTATTATGCAAAATAGTATTACATGGTGGAAGTTAAATACTTTGACTCAAAATATAGTTTTTTTGCTGGTAGTACTAGCAGCAATATTTGTTTTTGCCCAAATCTCCAAAAAAATAAATAAAAAGAGAAACGACGAAAATGCTATGGTAAAGGTTAAAAAAGAATTAAAAAAATTATCTAAAAATCCTTTTTACATTGTTGAAAATTTCAGTATGGCTAATATAGACATCCAAGGAGTTTTGATAGATAGTTATGGCATTGTTATATTAAGAGCTATTGGGCAAGGAACAGAAGTGAGAGGGACTTACAGTGATTCCCAATGGCAAATATTGGATTATAAGGCTCATAGAAAAATAGATAATCCACTACTCAAAATGAAAGCCCTTAGTGAAAAAATGGAAAAATTTTTAATAAAAAAGAAATTTGAAAAAACTCCAATTGATAATCTTGTAATTTTCACAGACAATCACAGAAAACCCAATATTAACTTGGGAAGTGGCGAAAAAACCATTATATTTGAAGATTTGAAAAAGTGGTACCACTCTAGGGAAAGTAATAAAAAAATGGAAAATTCTCCAGAAAGAATATATGAAATTTTGAATCAAGGGAAGAAGTAATCATCCAGGAGAAGTTTAAGAGATATGTTTAACAGATATCAAAGAATATAGTATAAGAAATAAGTAATATAATATAAACATTATTTTGTACATAAGAATCTATGGGAGGGATTAAATAAAATGGAAAAAAGGAAAGTTTTAGGAGATTTTGCTAGAGTTATAAACTCAGACAGATATCAGTACACAGAAAGTGATGTCTTTTTAGTCGAAAACATGGACAAAATGGAGGCTGTATTTGATGTCTTTTTTAGAAAAACAGAAGATGGTGGATTTGCTGTGGTTTCTGGTGTTCAAGAGGTTATTAATCTTATCGAAATATTAAATACAACTTCTGAAGAAGAAAAAAGATCGTATTTTAAAGAAATTATTGAAGAGGAGCATCTTTGTAATTATTTATCTAAGCTAAAATTCAGTGGAGATATATATGGAATGAGGGATGGGGAAATTGCTTATCCAAATGAGCCAGTACTAACCATAAAGGCACCATTGATAGAAGCTCAAATTTTGGAGACTCCAATATTAAACACATTAAACGTACAAATGGCCATAGCAACTAAAGCATCTATGATAACAAGAGCTGCTTATCCAATACCAGTTTCTTCCTTTGGTAGTAGAAGGGCTCATGGGTTTGATAGTGCAGTATCAGGAAACAAAGCAGCAATAATTGGGGGATGTGCCAGTCATTCAAATATAGTTACAGAATACAAATATGGAATTCCAAGTGTAGGAACAATGGCACATTCTTATATACAGGCCTTTGGAGTGGGAAGTCAAGCAGAGAAAAAGGCTTTTGATACATTTATAAAGCACAGAAAGGAAAGAAAGGCAAACTCCCTACTTTTACTCATAGATACTTATAGCACATTAAAAACTGGAATAAAAAATGCCATTGCAGCTTTTAAAGATGCAGGAATTGATGATTCTTATAATGGAACTTATGGAATTAGAATAGATTCAGGAGATTTGGCTTATTTATCCAAAAAATGTAGAGAAGAACTGGATAATGCTGGATTAAAAAAAGCAAAAATATTTTTGACCAATTCATTAAATGAAGATTTAATAAAATCATTGAAGGAACAAGGAGCCTTTGTGGATGTTTATGGGGTGGGAGATTCCATAGCTGTAAGCAAATCTTATCCATGCTTTGGTGGGGTGTACAAGATAGTGGAGATAGATAATCAACCTGTGATAAAACTGTCAGAAGATGTAATTAAAGTATCAAATCCTGGTTTTAAAGAAATATACAGAATTTATGATAAAGCAGGACTTGCTTATGCAGACTTGATTACTCTGGTAGGAAAAGACTCAGACAAAGAAAAAATGCTTGCTGGAGAGACATTCAAAATAAGAGATGAGAAATATGAATTTAAGTGTAGTTTGCTAAAGAGTGGCGAATACTCTTTCAAAAAATTAACTAGATCATATGTAAAAAATGGGGTAATAAACGAAGAAGAATACGAGCAATTGTTTGATGTGATGAATTCCCAAAAATATTATTTGGAAAATTTAAAAACAATCTCAGAAGAGAGACAAAGACTAGATAATCCTCATAAATACAAAGTGGACTTATCTAATGACTTGATAGATTTAAAATATGATTTAATAAAAAAAATACGAACTGAAGAAAATCTATAAAAATTAAGGATTGTGAGATATGAAAAAAATAAATTACATTGAAAGAAGCACAGGTGAATTACTAGAAGAGAAAATTCCTGGGGAAAAATACTTAAAATTTTTGTATTATAATCCTCTGGGAAAGCTTTCTCTTAATCTTTTAGTCAAAAGGAAATTTCTTAGTGAATTTTATGGGAGAAAAATGGATAGCCCAAACTCTAAAGATAAGATTGCTTCTTTTGTGGAAAATTACAATATAAACATGAATGAATCAGAAAAAAATATTGAGGATTTTATTTCCTTTAATGATTTTTTCTACAGAAAATTAAAAACAGGCTCTAGAAAAATTGATTATAATTCCAATGTGCTAGCATCTCCGTCAGATGGTAAAATATTGGCATTTGAAAATATTAATCAATTGGATGAATACTTTGTAAAGGGAGATATTTTCTCTTTGAAAGAATTTTTCCAAAATGATGAACTGGCAAAAATATATGAAGGGGGAACCTTTTTAATAATAAGACTTGCACCAGTGGATTATCATAGATTTCATTTTCCTGCTGGTGGGACAATTAGTGAAAGTAAACTTATTGATGGAAGGTATTTTTCTGTCTCTACCTTGGCTGTGAAAGAAAATATAAAAATATTTTTGGAAAATAAAAGGGAGTATTCTATTCTTGAGACTGAGGAATTTGGAAAAATCGCATTGTTTGAAATTGGAGCATCAATGGTGGGGGGAATAAAACAAAGCTATAAGCCAAATACTTTTGTAGATAAAGGAGATGAAAAGGGATACTTTTATTTTGGTGGTTCTACTTGCATTTTAGTCTTTGAGAAAGATAAAATAAAAATAGATGAAGATATTTTGAAAAATACCAGTAACTCCTTAGAAACGAAGATTTATATGGGAGAAAAAATAGGAGAAAAATGGTAGGAGCATTTTTATGGTAGATGAAAATATCAACGAAAATACCAAAAGAAATATCAACAAAAAATACTTTAGAACTGGAGATGTTTTAGTTTATTTAATCTTTATTTTGATATTCTTTTTTATGGGAAATATTTTTTTTGCTTTGGAGAATGAAAAACCCTCCAAAGTAGAAATATATGTTAATTCCAAGTTAGAGTATGTTTATCCCCTTCAGGAAGAAGAACAAAACATATTTGTCAACACTGAAATTGGCGGGGTAGACATTCAATTTAAAGATTTTAAAGTGAAAGTTACCACTTCCAATTCACCACAAAAATTATGTGTAAGACAAGGATGGATAGAGTCTCCAGGACAGATAATAATTGGAGTGCCAGACAAACTTTTAATAAAAATAGTTGGTGAGGACATTTCAAGTAAGGAATGGAATGATGATATTGATTTCATAGTAAGATAGGGGATGAAAATGAACCAAGAAAAGAAATTTTCATATACAAAACTAATACTTGTAGGAATATTGCTAATAATAATACAGAGCTTTTTACAACAATACGAAATGTTCAGTGAAATATACACAAAATATATAGGTTACTTAACTCCAATAATATATGCCTTTTTCACAGGAATATTTTTGGACCCTATAGTAAAAAAACTTGAGAGACGATATCGAATGACCCGAGTTAAAGCAGTGGCAATTACAGTTGGAATAACCTTAGTTATTGTTTTGATTTTTTTTGGATTGGTGGTACCTCAATTGATAAAAAGTGGAAAGGAACTATATGTTAAGTTTCCTCTTATTCAAGAAAAAGTCAATGAGATAGTGATGGTAGTATTAACGTTTTTAAAAGAAAAAGAAATATTAATTATAGATGATATTGAAATTGAAAACAGTATAATTGAATTTTTTAGGAATAATCTAGGTAGATTTCAGCAAATAGGAATATCAGCAGTAGTTAATTTAATGTGGTGGGTAGTGGCTCTGGGGAAATTTTTAATTGGAATGTTTTTGGGAGTTTTGCTTTTATTAGAGAAAAAATATTTTATGGGGGTATTCAAAAATCTAACAGTCTTGATCTTTGGGAAAGAAAGAAGCGTTCAAGTTAGGGTAATTCTGAATAGATCACGGCACATGCTCTTAAGTTATATTTGGGGTAAATTGGTGGTGTCATGTTTTGTTGGTGGAGCAGTACTAGTGACTTCTGTTATTTTTGGGGTTCCTTATGCAATACTTTCTTCTTTGATGATTTTAATTGGAAATATGATTCCTTATGTAGGATCTATTGTTGCGGGAGTAATTGCATTTTTTTTGGTGGTAGTATCAGAGCCAAGTAAAGTGATCCCATTACTAATTGCCATAGGAGTGGCTCAATTCTTAGATTCATGGATTGTGGGACCTAAAATAGTAGGTAATGCTGTGGGAATGAATGCTTTTTGGGTTATTCTATCTATTTTGATTGGAGGAAGTCTATTTGGACTTATGGGAATGTTTTTTGGAGTGCCAGCTCTATCACTAATAAGATTGCTCTATAACTATCTTTTGGAAAAAAAGGGAATCAGCAAATAACTAAATAAATATCTGAGGAGTAAAATGAAAAATATAACATTAATAGCTTCTACTACTATGGGATTGGAATCAATAGTAAAAGAAGAATGTATTGCATTGGGATTTTCAAATGTTAGGGCTTATGATGGAAGAGTGGAGTTTGATGGAGATTACAACGATATTCCCAAAGGAAATATTAATCTAAGATGTGCAGATAGAATATATCTCAAAATGGGAGAATTTAGAGCTAATACCTTTGAAGAACTTTTTCAAAATATAAAAAAATTAAATTGGAGTGAAATAATAGATATAGATGGTGAATTTCCAATATCGTGGGTAAGTTCTGTAAAATCTAAATTGTACTCCAAATCAGATATACAACGGATAAGTAAAAAAGCCATTGTGGAAAATCTTAAAAAAAAATATAATAAAAATATATTTAAAGAGAATGGTGCAAAGTATTCTATCAAAATTAAAGTAATTAAAGATAATTTTATAGTAATGATTGATACCAGTGGAGATCCCCTGCATAAGAGAGGATATAGAACACTCTCCAATGAGGCTCCCTTGAAAGAAACCTTGGCAGCAGCCTTAGTAAAATTATCCAGATGGCAGGGAGGAGCTTTAGCATTTATAGATCCAATGTGTGGAACAGGGACCATAGTCATAGAAGCAGCTATGATAGCAAGAAATATTGCTCCAGGGGTAAATAGAAATTTTGTGGCAGAAAAGTGGGAGATAATTCCAGAGGAAAGTTGGATTAATTCTAGAGATGAGGCTTATAGTAAAGAAAATATGGAAAAAAAAATAAAAATATATGCTTCTGATATTGATTATGATGCAATAGAAATTGCTAAATCTAATAGTCAAAGGGCGGGAGTAATAGAAGATATAGATTTTCAGTGTAAGAATTTGTTGGAAGTGGAAGTAAAAGAAGAGTATGGTTCCCTAATAACCAATTCTCCTTATGGAGAAAGACTTTTGGATATAAAAAACGCACAAAAACTTTATGGGTTGTTGGGGGATATTTGCAGAATGAGACTAAAAAAATGGTCTCATTACATAATAACTTCTGATGAAAAATTTGAGATGTTTTTTGATAAAAAATCCACCAAAAACAGAAAGCTTTATAATGGAGGAATAAAATGTTATTATTATCAATATTATGGAGAGAGGGCACCAAAGGATTATGATGGAGAATAGAGACAAAATGTTAGAAAAAGAACTGGTAAAATATTCATTGGAAGCTATTTTGCAAGTATTCAGAATTATTAATAAAAAAATAGAAGATTTTAAAAAAATTGATGATCTTTATGGTATAGAAAAACTAGAAAGGGAAGTTATTCCTCTATACGAGAATTTTTATGGAGGGCTTAAAGAGCTTTATTTGAACTTTGATGAGAGTTCTTTTGAAAAAAAAGAATTTGAAACTATAAGAAAGAATATTGATAATATTTTGATGGGGTATTTTTTAGACAAATGCTTTATTGAAGAGCAAATGGAATTGCGGGAAAAATATGAAAACAATTCTGGAAGTGAAATAGTCAAAAACTTGTTTGAATATGAAAAGAAGGAACTTTTATTTACAAAGGGAGATTTTACAAAAAAAGTCAATGAACTTCTAGATACAGAAGAGAGATTAAACCAAAAATTATGTGATACAATTCAAGAAGTGGATCAATTGGAAATAATAGACGAGCTTTTGGCCATAAGAGAAAAATATAGGGAAGTGGAAGAACAATTTTTGGTTGTAAATGATCGAATATCAGAATTGGAAAATAAACTAGAAAAAAAATGGTATTACGAAATTTATGGAACTATTTCCAAAGAAGAAATGTTGAAAATTTACAAAAATAGATAAAGGAGTAAAAAAAATGAAAGCATTAAAAATTTTGTTAGTATTAATTGCATTGGTAATAATTGGCAAGCAATCATTAATGAGCAGAGGAACCACATTAAAATTTAAGGAGGGAATAGAAGTGAATAACATCACGTTGGCAGCAAAAATTAAAACATCAAAGGGGGAAATAAATTTAAATCTTTTCCCAGAAACAGCACCTTTTACAGTGACTAATTTTGTCACATTATCTAAAGAGGGGTATTACAATGGTCTCAAATTTCATAGGGTGATAGATGATTTTATGATACAAGGGGGATGTCCTCTAGGTAATGGCACTGGGGGACCTGGATATCAATTTGGAGATGAATTTACAGATGGGGTTATCTTTGATAAACCTGGTAAATTGGCGATGGCCAATGCTGGTCCAGGAACTAATGGATCTCAATTTTTTATTACTCATATTCCTACAGATTGGTTAAATCATAAGCACACTATTTTTGGTGAGGTTGTATCAGATACAGATCAAGCCATTGTGAATAATGTTAAGCAGGGAGACATAATAGAGGGAATTGAAATAACTGGAGATGTAGAAGCATTTTTAGAAGCTTATGAAGACTTTTCTAGTCAAATTAAAGATGCAGTAAAAAAATAGTTGTCTTTTCTTTGGAGTTTCAGTTGATTTATTAGTTTTATTAATTCGAATTCGAATTTTATTAATTTAAAAATATAAGGGGTGAAGACAAAGAATGATTAATTTTAAATTTTATAATCCATCTAAGATTATATTTGGAAAGAAGACAGAAGAAGATGTAGCTAAAGAAATTAAATCTCTGGGAAAAAGTAGAGTACTACTAGTTTATGGTGGAGGAAGCATAAAAAAAGCAGGTCTTTATGACATTGTTGTTAATAAATTAAAAGAAGAAAACATATTCTTTTGCGAATTGTCAGGGGTGCAACCAAATCCTAGGTTAGCACTAGTCTATGAAGGAATAAAATTATGTAGAGAAAACCAGATAGATTTTATATTGGCAGTAGGTGGTGGCAGTGTAATTGATACAGCCAAAGGAGTATCTGTTGGGGTTCATTATGACGGAGATGTCTGGGATTTATTCCTTGGAAAAGGACGTCATAAGAATGCTCTCCCTTTAGGGTCTATACTAACAATAGCAGCAGCTGGAAGTGAGACAAGCAATTCTTGTGTTATAACCAAAGAGGATGGCTTAGAAAAAAAATCCTATGCTACTGCTGATGTTATTCCTAAATTTGCTATTATGAACCCAGAATTGACTTATAGTTTACCAGCATATCAAACTGCTTGCGGTTGTTCAGATATTTTGGCTCATTTGATGGAGAGATATTTTACTCATGTGACTCATGTGGACTATACTGATAGACTTTTGGAAGCTAGCATGAGAACTGTCATAGATTATGCACCATTGGCAATGAAAAATCCTACCAATTATGATTATAGGGCTGAGATTATGTGGGTTGGCTCATTGGCTCACAATGGATTATTAAACACTGGAAGAATAGGAGATTGGGCTTCTCACAAAATAGAACATGAATTAAGTGGAATCTATGATATAGCTCATGGTGCAGGACTTTCTATAGTTTTCCCAGCATGGATGAAGTATGTTTATAAGGAAAATATAGATAGATTTGTACAATTTGCTGTTAAGGTTTTCGATGTGAATTTACCATTGGAAAATAAAGAAGAAATTATTAAAGAGGGAATTAACAAACTAGAGGAATTTTATAAGAGAATAGATTTACCTGTATACTTACACGAAGTAGATATAGATGATAAGCATTTTAAAGAAATGGCTGCAAAGTGTTGTGAATATGGTCCAGTGGGAGAATTCAAAAAAATGTATGCTCCAGATGTGGAATCTGTTTACAATCTTGCAAAATAACACTGGAAACGATTAAGATATTTAGAACCTCACTAAATATGAACAGCTGTGACAATTTTTGCTTCCTTTTAGTAAAAAAAGTGTTTTGGATAGTTTTCAAGCAGCCTCTAAAAACCAGTAGTGCCTTATAATATGAGTATTTATATTCTATAGGATGAATATAATATTTACCTAAGAAGTTGATTTGCAAATATAAAAGGGGAAGCTTTTGATAAAGTCTCCCCTTTTTTTAGTCTTTTGATGAATGCCTTTACAAATATTAGAGAACCTTAATATCCAATCTTTAAGGTCTCAAATTCTAAAATATCACTTTTTGATAAAGTTATAGGTAGTTTTTGGTCTTCCGTGAAGCCAATTGTCTCCCCATCTTTTAATTCAACATCATTTTCTAAGATATAAAAAATAATGTTATGAAAAAATTCAAATAACTCGTCCCTTGTGTGACTACTATTGATTACTTCGATTTCATTTTTATCAAAGGTTTTGAGTCCAAAAGTATAGGCACTGACAGTTTGTCCATTGTCATTACTATAAAATCCCAAATATATTAAATTGAGAATAGGGATATTTCCATTTGATATATAAGATTTGGCCAAATCCATATATACACCTGGATGATGGACAGTTCCAGAAGTATAAATTCCAGTTGCATTTGGCTGTTTAAGAGCACTAGAAGAAATTTTAACATATAGGGTGGCAGCATCTAAAGGTGAATTTTGACCTCCTAATACAGCCACAAGAAATTGTGCTTTGTGTTCTTTTGCCACTGTGACAGCATCTTTCCAAATTTGATTTGTTTTGGCATTTTCCACAGCTTCATCATTAGGAACAGGGGCCTCTATCATACTTACAGTGATCATCATTTCTCCGATAGTAGCAACAAGAGAATTTTGCTCTGCTTTCATGTCCTTATCATCAATGGAAATATTCCAGTCATCTTCAAGATCTTTTTTTAATAAATCCAAATCAATTGCTGGTTTGTCCAATAGGACAAATCCAAGAAAAGAACCAGATTCTTTATTTTTGCCATCACTCATAATTTTCCTCCTCTAAAAGCACATAGTTTTTCGGAATCTCTAACGCCGACATTTAGGGATTCTTTTTTTTGTTTTTCAAAATTTCCTCCACTTTTGTGAAAAATTTTAAAAAAAAGTCTTGACATTT
>JGI994J12354_10003737_pt1 | contig 14052 bp, 10 predicted proteins | sample IntmicLarv3ML3BL_FD_12354 | JGI IMG/M metagenome (IMG submission 12354)
GCTCTTCCGATCTATAATACCAGCACAAAAAACGAATTTTTCCGCACGAAAATTAATCTCAACATTTTACCTTCTGTAACCTTGCCGATAGAAAATACGCGCGATGTCGATTTTAAAAACTATATTGGATTATCGGAAATGAAGGACGAAGATGGAAATCACAATACCAATTTTGCTTTGGCAACACTTCTTTTTTCGGAAAAGAATCTAAACTCCACAATGGAAGTCGGCTTTAAGGGCAATCCAAATATCGGTAGTGTAGTATTAAATCAAATTGCAATGTTAGAAGAATTTACTAATCTTGTTAATTCTTTTAATCAAGGCGATAGAGTGTTTGTTATTAGTTCTATTTTTGGCGGAACAGGTGCTTCTGGATTCCCGTTACTGCTAAAAAATTTGCGGGCTATAAGCAAAGACTTATCAGGCAATAATTTTGCAAAAAATGCTGTAATTGGAGCCGTTTCTGTACTTCCTTACTTTAGTGTTGCTCCCGATCCTGCCAAAGAAAGTGAGATAGATTCTTCCACTTTTGTATCGAAAACCAAAGCCGCATTATCATACTATGACCGTAATATGACTGAAGCAAACGCATTATATTACATAGGCGACCGATTGTCTAAACAATATAAAAACTCCGAAGGCGGCACTTCACAACGCAACGAAGCACATTTTGTGGAATTGGCTTCTGCATTATCAATCGTTGATTTTACATACGAAACAGGCTTGAAAACGGAGGATGGCAAACCCTCAGAAACCATATACAAAGAATTTGGTATTAAAAATGAGGCAAAAGAAATCGCTTATATAGATTTAGAAGATGAAACCACCAACACCATTAAAAAACCTCTTATTCAATTCACACTTTTCTGTAAATATATCAACGAACGACTTGGAAATAACGGTATGAGGCAACCATATGCAATAAACCACAAATTTAATGACAGCTTCCTCAAATCTCCTGCATTTCGCTCTGATTTGGGAGATGTTAAAAAAGCATATATCGAATGGTTGACAGAAATGGCAGCTAACAACCGCGCCTTTGCTCCATTCGATTTGGCGGAAAATAAAGACAAACTTTTTGAACTTATTATTGGTGAAATTCCTCATAAAGTAGCAACATTTAAAACAAACTATGATTTGTTCGATAACGAACTTAACAGTTTTGATACCAGAGTAAAAGATGAAAAAGAAAAAGAGCTTCAAAGTTTTTTGGAAATTTTCTATTTGGCAACAGAAAAATTGTGTAAATTAAAATATAAACTTAGGTAAACTGTAAATATTATGAGCTATATATTCAGACTACATGAAGAAGGGGTAAATACCCTCAATGGTTGGGACACTTCCTCCCGATACGGCAAAGATGTGATAAATCAAATAGAAGACCCAAACGGTGAATCATCAACGCGTGAAATCACTTCCATTCCTTCTCCTTTTGCTCGAATAGATTTGGTGAAAACTGCTTTTGCAAAAGTAGTAGATATTGCCAGACGAACAAAAACGCTTGACGGTGATACCATTCACCATAAAATGGTGTCCGACTGTTTTGATGTAGGGCAACTTTTCTTTGAATTCGATAAGCACAGCAAACTCGAAATCATTGTTTGGGACAAACGCAACGACTTGAATGAGCTACTCAATTCTTCCAATCAGGCACACCGCCAACTCGGCGAAACTTACCGAATTTATATTGAGCAAGACGGTGGTACTTACAATTTCGATAAAATGAACCGCTTGTATTTACTTAATTATGTCGGTGATGATCAAGGTACTTCAGAAATAAATATTATCGGTGGCACTTCGCCTGCTACGTTGTTTTTTTCCTCAGCAAATTCATTGGGTTATATAAGTCGAAACATTACATTCAGCAACAACGATAATCCTTTTGATGATAAATTTTGCCCACTGCACAAACGCGATACTGCATATATTAAATATTGGTGGGCGTTGCGAAAAAGCATTCCTAATTTTGCAAGACTTTTTAAAGAGGTAGATGATTACTTAGAAGAATGTTACAAGCATGTAGACGATAAAACAAAAGCAGTATTGAGGGCTGTAACAAAAGCTGACCTTGATGCTTTGTCAGATATTGATGCCGAGGGGGGGGCGAACCACCCTGTTGAAGTGTTAAATGAAATAAAATTGAAGCAACAAAAAAATATTCCGATCAACATCGAGATAGAAAGTGGTTTTGTGATTGATTCCGAACATCGCATAGGTGGATTTTTGCCTTTAGTACTACCAACTGATAACTATACACATCCAACCATATATACCAAAACATCTAGATGGATCAAAGAAACAAAAGTGCCATTTATTGACTATGCAGATATAAAAAACCGTGTTTTGCCAGCCGAAGGATCCAAATATCCATACCTCACTATCAGTGACTTCCTTACAGACACCATTGTGCGTATGCCTTTTGAAATAAATAAAGAGAGTTTCTTTGACGGTAATATCAACCGTACAGACGGTAAAAGCTATCTGCTACCGCTGACTAATTTATTTTTTGAGTTCTTTTCTACCGAGGACTTGATAACCAATAAAAAAATTAAGGATGGCAAAAAAATGTTTGAATTTAATAATAATTCAGGCGGCATTACAGTTGTTTTGCGTATTCCGATAAAAGGCGGGAAATATATCGAATATCGTCGTACTTATTTTGAGGGCATTGATCCAAATATTGAAGAAGCTAATCAGGGTAAGATGATTGGTGGTGGAAAAGGCAATGAGACTATGGATAAGTATCTCGGATTGGGTGTAATGCCGTTGGTGAAATTTCCGGAGAATGTAAAAAAACATTATCGTGTTGCCGTATTCGATCTTGATAGTATTGCTTCTGGCGAGAGAAATGTTCAACTGTCATTTTGGAATGCAGGAAAACCTATGACAGAACAGGCGCATAGCATTCGTGCTCCGAAAACCATAGACAATGCCAGAAGTAGTGTTGAAGCGTATTCAATTACCGAAAACTTTGACAGAATAGGCGTAAAAGTGGGAGATGTGTGTTGCGCGATCATTCCAAAATTTGCTAAGGAAAACATAAAAGAGAATAAAGAATTCACATTTGCTGTAGACTTCGGAACAACCAATACACATATTGAATATACCATTGACGGCGGCGACCCCGAAACATTCAATATTTTAAAGTATGAAAAACAAATGCACAAATTTCACAAATCCAATTTCGATCCTGATATTGAAATGGCTTATGGCGATAATTTTATTCCGGAGGAGATTGCCGACGATACACAATTTACTTTCCCTATGCGCACATCGTTTTCAGAATATCATGGTATAAATTATGACAAATCGCCACTTTCATTGGTTGATGGAAATATACCTTTTTATTATGAAAAAAATGAATTTCCCAAATTCAACGAATTGAAAACAGATATAAAATGGGGGGGCGTTCCAAGCAAGCTTGTGCGCTTGTATCTTGAGAACTTGTTTATCCTTATGCGCAATAAAGTGGTACTTAATGAAGGTAATTTGGATCGTACAAAAATAATTTGGTTCTATCCTGCAAGTATGGAGCCAGGACGTGTAAGCAAATTTAAGGAAGAATGGGATAAATGTTACAAAGAATATTTTGGATTAAAGGCAAAAGAAAATGTAATTTCTATTTCAGAATCTGCAGCACCCTACGAATATTATCGAATGAAAAAAGGTGCCAAACGCGAAGTTGTAACTATTGATATAGGTGGTGGCACTACCGATGTATATGTTGTAGAGAATACTATTCCCAAAATGCTGATGTCTTTCCGATTTGCATCGGAAGCCATTTTTGGAGGCGACCCTGACAATAATGGCTTTATCAAGTTATATAAGGAATCCTTCGTAGATGTATTACGCAGTAATAATTTGAATGAATTAACAAAAGTGCTGAGTCAAATAGCAAGCAACCCAAAGAATAAAAATAAATCGGCAGATATTATTGCATTCTTCTTTTCTCTTGCAAAAAACACAACCGTGAAAGATAACGATTCATTGAACTTCTTGGAACAACTATCGTCTAATGATCAGTTGCGATATGTGTTTATTCTATTTTATGGCGCAATACTTTATTTTATCGCCAAAACGATGAAAGCAAAAGGGTTAAACAAACCGCTTACGCTCGCGTTCAGTGGTAACGGCTCTAAAACACTGCAAGTCTTGTCGGGTAGCGATGAATTGAAAAGTCGCTTTGCGAAACTGATTTTTGACGGAGTTTATGAAAATACAGATGGTAAGATCTCTATTATTCTTGAAGAGAACCCTAAAAAAGCAACTTGTAAGGGTGGTATTCTTAATCCTGAAAAACAAGAATATGATACTATTGACGAACTAAAAAGTACCTTTATCGGTAATAATTTTGATATAGCTTCTACCAATACAATCAAATATTCGGATATCAGCAAGCAAATGAAAGCTGACATAATACAGAGTGTAAGTGATTTTGTTGATTTTATGTATAAGCTACATTCTGATAATAACAATTTCTTCACACGATATTTGAATGCAGATCCAAGAATTTTGAAAATGGTTAAAGATATTTGTACCGATAAAGTAGAATTAAGCCAATCGCTCGAAGATAGACTTGACAAAAAAATGGATAGTTTAGAGGACAATGACAATGTTGTAAGCGAAACGCTTTTCTTCTATCCGTTAGTCGGAGTTCTGCAAGAAATAGCAAGGGAAATCAGTAAATTGACAAAAGAATAAACTAATTTCTTGAATAAAAATCCTATCAGACCCTAAGGTCTGTTAGGATTTAGTGAGATACTCATTAACAACTTATACCTGTAGTAAGTATGAAAAAAAATATAATTATACTATTGGCGATGCTGTTTTGTTGGACAACAATGCTTGCCCAACAAGAAAGTGCAAAAATAATAGGTCAGGAAAATATAAAAATAGGAGAGACTATCATTCTTAAAGTAAAATTTGAGCCAGTAGATACATTAGTAGTAGTCACTTGGCAATCAAGCAATCCTGAAATTGCTATAATTAACCAAAAAGAAGGAACAATTACAGGAGTTGAGGCAGGGAAAATAATAATTACTGCTATTGTTCCTGATGAACTTCCAGCACCCCCTCAATTTGAAATAGAAGTGATTGAGCCGGAAAAACCTGTTGAGCAATCAGGTGCTTCTGATGGTAATAGTGAGGAAAAAGAAAAAGGAGATTCAATACATGCTTCCAATGCAGGTGCCGGTGGTACAGGCGCAGGTACAGGTTCGGGCGTGAGTTCTACACCTGTAGCTGAACCTGTAACTATAGATGTAACCTCTATGAACTTGGAGAAAAAAGAACTTACACTTGGCTGTGACCCTAAAATATTGACATATACCATTAAACCTGATAATGCGACCAACAAGACGACAGTAACTTGGAAATCTTTATATGGAAAAGTAAAGGTAGAAAAAGGTGTAGTAACACCTATAGCAGCAGGTATAGATACAATCGTTATTTCTACCAATAACAATAAAACCGACACTTGTTTTGTAACTGTTCTTGATGTAGAAGGCTCTGTAAAAGAGATACAAGCTTTGAATAGCACCATTCAAAAACTTAATAACGATATTGGCGAAAAAATAGGACGAATTGAAGATCTCGAATTTATAGCGAAAAATCTTACCTTTTATAAAATTATTACACTCAGTTGTATCGCAATTGCTATTGTATTTTTTATCCTCTTACTTTTTTATTCTCAAAAATTAAAAAGAAAAAAAGAACAACCCGAAGACGGATTAGTAAAACTACAACAAGAATTAGCGAAAAAACAAGACGAATTAGAAAAAGCACAAGTCGAATTTGAAAATGCTATAAAATTATTAAAAAAAGATAGGGATGATTGGAAAGATAAGTATGAATTGGAACAAAAATATAACAACAGGCAGGCAGGTATTACGACCAATGAAAATCGGTATCAAAACCCACCCAAATACGAAAACGCAATAACTAAAGAAGAGGTAAGACCCAAACCCTCTAACCGTCTTTTTGCCGATTTTATTGATGCCGATGAGTTTCGCAATATAGCTGAAGTGCCCAGTGCTATGACAAATTTCGTGTTGGTTTTGTCAGCCAGTGGTACAACAGCAACATTTAAAGTGTACGAAGAGGCCATAAGCCGAGTTATGGATCGTCCGAACTATTTGGCAGGATGTATAAAGGACATAACACCTGATGGCACTAATTTCTCACAAACAGAAGGCAAAGCTCACAAACAAGGCGACAAATGGATTGTAGATGATAATAACCGTTTAAAAGTAATAATATCATAACAATATGCTAAATAAAACAATAATCTCGTTTTTATTTCTTATTTTTCTGTGCAGCACAACAAGCGTAGCGCAGGATAAGTTGAATAAGAAGGATGAATACGAAAAATTGGTTGATTTTGTGAATTGCTATTATGTTAAAGCATATATTGATTACAGATCATTTGAAGATAAAAACACAAAAACTCGATTTGGAAATAATTTAAAAACACACTATGCTATAAATAAAAAAAAAATAGATATCCAATTTTATTCACATGCACCTGATTATAAGCAAATTAAAGGCGTAATATATAACGGGAATGAAAGTACAGAAACTTTATGTTTTGCAATAGAATCAAAAAAGAAAAATTTCGATGAAAAATGGGATAAAGAGGCTGTGATAGAAGTGTTGATAAATGTTCCAAATGGATATAGCATGCTTGATAATAAAAAACAAGTATTAGAATCAATTTTACAGGACCAGATCCCAGAGATTCTTTTCACCCCCTCAGTTGAGACTGATTTCAAAATTACAAGTGTAAAAATACCCAATATTTCCGTTCTTTTGGACAGCACAATAACAATAACGGCGAGAATTTCACCAAAAGAAGCAAAATACAGAAGGATAGGGTGGGAAGTAATAGACAACAATTCTGTCATAGAAATAATACGTGAAAGTGATCAATATTGCATTATAAAAGCAAACAGAATCGGCAAAGCTGAAATAAAAGTTACTGTGGACGACCAGTTTTATATTTCCAAAATTACAGTAACAGAGAAAAGTGAAATTGAGTGGTGTTGGCTTATTGCAAGCATTATGTGTTTGATAGTTTTGCTTTTTTTGAGAATAAAAAAATGGAAAGTTATTTCTAAGAAGAAGCCTCAAAAAATGATTTATTATGTTTTTATTGGTTTATTTTTATTTATGTTATTATATGCTTTAAAACTTATTGTTGCTTTGATTTTGCTGTTAACTGTCGTTTTATCTTTTACTGCTTATAAAACCGGAGCACTAAAATTTTTATACAATAAATTCAAAGATTACAAACAATCAAAAAATCCCAACAGTAATGAAGACATAGAAACTAAGAGTATAGTTAATGAGAAAAAAAGAAAAAAACGCACAACAGAAGTAAGAACAGACAATAGAGTAACAGAATCGAATAAAAATAAGCAATTAGCTAGTGAAAAAATATCTCCTACATATGAATATTTTAGTGTAGAATCAACGCCACTAATAATAGAAAATGACTTGTATAATTTTGATGAAGAATTTGATGTGGAACCTGAAGAGGAACCTGATGTAGAACCTGAGGAAATTTATCTAAATTCTAATCTTTTGTATGCCAATTTTATCGAAGACAATGAATTTAAAAATGTAATCATTGGCGAACCATGTACAATGTCGGTCTTTGAGTTAAAGCTTACAGGAAATGATACTGCAACATTCGAAGTATATGAGAATGCAAAAGGTCGTGTCATAGACCGCCCCAACTATTTAGCGGGCTGCCATAAAGAAATAACGCCTGAGGGCACTAATCTCACTCAAGAAGAAGGCAAAGCTTGCAAACAGGGAGATAAATGGATTGTAGTAAAACCTTTAAAAGTAATAATTTCATAAAGTTATGCACTATATTATAATTGGATTAATTATCATCGTTATTGTCATTTTGCAAGTCAGTATTTATATAAACACAGTGCTTAAATTACGTATTTTCAAATACACCTTTCCTTCCACTTCTGAAATTTTTAGCCTTAGCTATGAACCACAAATTATAGTGGACGAATCTTGGTTTGAAGGGTCTGTAAAAAGATTATATAAAGGTACCTTGAAAATAATTATTGATTCCATTAACAACTATCTGGGAAAAAACAAGGGTGCCATAAGTGATTTTCATTTGATAAAGGACATTGTAGAACGCAACTGTGATGCCAAAGATGAGGAAATTAACACGCAAATCCCTGTACCACTTTATTTAGGATTGGTTGGCACAATGGCGGGCATCCTTGTCGGGGTTGGCTTCTTAGTGTTTAGTGGCGATTTGGATGCTCTACTTGGAAATGGAGATGGAAATGGGGCAGAGGGCGTAAAAGCGTTGCTTGGTGGTGTAGCTGTGGCTATGATTTCGAGTATTTTGGGCATTCTGCTTACCACTTTCGGTTCGGCATACGCCAAAAATGCCAAAGCAAGAGTAGAAGCAAACAAAAACACTTTCCTAAGTTGGATACAGGCTAACCTGCTACCCAAACTCTCAGATGGAACAGCAGCGACTCTGGAAAAAATGACACATAATTTAAGTAGTTTCAATAGTACCTTTGCCAAAAATACGCAAAAATTCCAAAATGCGCTATCAACCGTTACTGATACTTATAAAGACCTGTCATCTGTCTTACAGGCCATTAGCAATTTGAAAATAAACAAAATTGCCCAATACAACATTGAAGTTTATGACAAACTAAAAAATTGCACAGATGAAATTGGTTATTTCAGCACTTATCTGCACAACGTAAATGAATATATAGCCAATGTGCAGGAGTTAAATGAAAAACTAGATAAAAGCGAAACGCGCACGCGCGCTATTGAAGATATGGGCAAGTTTTTTCAAAATGAAATAAAACAAATAGAAAACAGAAAGGACTACATTGCTCAGGCCGTAGGTAAAACCGACGACAGACTACAACAGGCATTAGAAAGCCTGCAAGAAAATGCAGAGGAGAGAATGAAAGAATTCAATGTCGCTGCCGGCAAGCAACAAGACGCTTTACAACACAAGTTAGAAGAAACCACAAAACTCTATGAAGAGTTGCAAAACTTGACTGCTGTAAAAACAAGTATTGGCAATTTGGAAAAAGCAACCAACGCACAAAACCATAAATTTGCAGAACTTGTAAAAGCAATCGAACAATTGGCAGCTACAAAAGCAGGTGTGACAGCAAACAATTCTCCTGTTTTTATTCCGAAATGGGCGAAAATTACTGGTGTTATTACCGGTATTAGCGTTAGCATAGCGGCGTTAATTTTTATTGTCATTTTTGTTTTGTTTGTGACAGGTACATTAAAATAGAAAAGTATGTCTGAAAATAAAAATATATGCAAAAAATGCAAGAATGAACAAGCAATAAATGTAGATGTTTGTCGTATCTGTGGGAATGTGATGACACAGTATGCAGAGCAGAAAATAAACATTGAAATAAAAAAGAGATTTAATAGAAGCAATAAATACCGAGAATTAGAGAACGAAAAAAAAAATCTAACAAATGAGCTGGATAAAGAAAAAAAAGAAAATGAAAATTTAATGACACAACTGGATGGAAAAAATACAGAAATCGATAATTTGCAACATCGAATAAACCAATTCGAAAAAAAAATAGAAATATCAAAAAAAAAATCCAACTATCAACCCGTTCTTCTAAGTGTCTTTTTTTGCATTATCGCAATTATATTCTTAATCATATTATTCACTCAAACTTATTAAGTAATAGTAATGGACAAAAAACTGAGATGCATTAATATAATTTCAACTATTATAATAGTTGTCGCGTTTCTTATGCTTGTTTTTTGTTCGTTCAATATGGCTGTTAGGTTGCGCTTATTATGTGCAGTTTTTTTAGGTATTATATTAGGTGTAGTATGGCTATCTCAAATATACTCGCGAATTAACATTGAAAGCAAAAAGATTAAATTTGTAGAATGGATTAACCTGATACTTGGTCTCATCTGTTTGTACTTTGCGTTACCTCAAAATTATGTTCATTTCGAAAAATGGTTAGACAATATTTTCGACAAACAATTGAGCTATAATGTAGCAGAGTTTTTTCAGAATGATGAAAAAACACATTATATTTTTGGATTTGATATAACTGCATACGACAATGACCCCATAAAATCACCATATATAGATGAAAACGAAGATTTAGTGACATTGTATAAAAAGTATACTTCATCAGAAAGTAATACAAAAGTAAAATACAGAGAATTTTGCAGAGCAAAATTATGTTATGATTTGCGGCGTTTTCATAAAATGGATATTTACGGTGATTTTTCGATTTATACTATTGGAATGATATCGGAAAGAATCGCCTTTGGCAATCTTTCAAAAGTAGATGATGTAGACAATGCAATTCTAAAACTTAATGAAATTCAATACAATGCTCAAGAAACTCATCTTAGGCACTATATAGAAACTATACACTCCATTGTAGAACACGAGAAGAAACCTACTATGAATAGATTTCATAAATACGTGACTTTTACTTATTCAGACTTCGTTCTTGATAGAAATAAAAAACCTATTATAAGTGATAAGAATTATATTAGTAATTTATCAAAAAAGGAATTGCCCAGTTTGAGTATAATAAACAATTTATTCATTTCCCCTTGCCGAGATATAAATAACGATAGTGAATTTAACATTGTGAAAGATTTTGATGATGCTTCCTTTACAAAAACAAAACTTGATGAAATTACAATTAATACTGAATTTGGAGAATCAATTCATAATTTATGTGAAAGAGATACGGTATGTTTTTTTTCCGAAAAAGAAGATGTTTCGCCAACATTTGATTTATGTGATGATATATATAGTATTAGAATACGTGGACGAAACGACTTAGATAATAAAATTATACTGACAAACATTCATGATAAAAAAAACACATTTCACCTGACTTCTGCAAAAATGCAAGAAATTATGCCTAAGGGATATTATTCGATGAGATTTGCAAATTCAAATGTATCGGATCCTGTTGTTTTAGATATTGCCCGTAAAGATATACATTGTTATTTAACACTGAATACCGAGAAGATAAATCATTACAAAAAGATTATGAGGTTTGGTATTATCTTGGTATTGACATTTGTAAGTGTTGGCATACCGTATTTTTTACACAAAACATACATTTTTTTAAATTAGGAAACAATATGAACCACAAATACAAAATCATAACCCTCGTATTTATTTTGATACTGTCGCTTTCAGCTTGTAGGAATAAAAGCCATAGAGGCAATTCGGAGACACGCAGGGCCAACCGTGAAAGAGCCGAAATCCCTAAAACGCAACGTGAAAAATCAACTAACACGCACAACAACTCCGTAATAAAAATGCGCAAGTCGGGCGGAGTATATTATGTTCCCTGTAAAATTAATGGTACTGAAATGGATTTCATTTTCGATACCGGAGCATCAAGTATTTGTATGTCGCTGACAGAAGCTATGTTTCTTTACAAACATGACAAACTGAAGGATGAAGATATATACGATATGCAACAGTACCAAACCGCTGATGGAAGTATTCACGAGGGTATGATAGTAGTGCTTCGTGAAGTGATTATTGGCGATTGGAAGCTCCATAATGTTCAAGCAACCATTGTCGATAATATGGATGCACCATTGCTGCTTGGTCAGTCAGCATTAGCAGCTTTTGGTAAAATTTCAATTGATTACAGCAAAAACGAAATTACATTTTTTGAATAGCAAATTTTATGTGGTCTATTATAGAAATCATTCTCGGACTTTTCATTTGGTTGGCATTGCCTAATCTGATTTTTCAGAAGAAAAAAAAGAAAAAATCACCTTACAAGCGATTTACGACAGTTGCGTGTGCTGTAGTCGGCATACTAATTGTTATTCTGGGGGCTATTGATCTGGTTAAATCATTATTTCACAATGTATTGAATTAAAAATTATTATGGCAAAAGAATGTCGTGTTTGTAAAAACATAAGTGCAACCGATGCAAATTATTGCATAAAGTGTGGTAACGAATTTTCTGATAAAGAATTATCAGGAGAAGATTTGTTACGTGTAGAGCTGAGTGAAGCTAAAAAGACTATTCAAGGCTTGAATAACGCGCTTGAAGAAAACATAGAAATATCTAAATTACTTAAAATGGGCATTGTCTCCGACACTGAAACCTCCAGATTGAAAGAACAGCTTAAAGTTACTGAAAAAAATAAAAAAAAACATCGTAACGTTTGGGTCTTATTTATGCTCGTTAGCATTACATTAGGTATAACAACTTCTTATTTTTTTAATGAGTCAGGTTCTCTGCAGCAGAGATTGTATCGGTTTGAGAATGAGTTGAAAAAACAAAAAAATGAGATGCAAGATATAACAAATAAAAACAAAGAACTTCAAAGTGAATTATCAATATTAAAATCGAAAGCCCCTGTTTCATATAAAGTGAAATCAAAAGCCGATTATTATTATAAATATAGATGCAATGATATTACAAAAACTAACTGTTATATAAATCCAGGAAATAATGTAACCATTTATACAATAGAAAATGGATATGGACTAACAAAAACCGGTTGGATAGAAATGCAAAATTTAGAAAAACAATAAAGTATTACGACGAAATGATTATTAAACATTAGAATACGTCGATATTTTTTTAATAACGAAAATAAATATGAGTAAAAATAAAAAAGAATCTTTCTTCTGGACAAGCTATTCCGATTTGATGACAAGTCTGTTTTTCGTTATGCTGGTTTTATTTGTACTTACGGTTGTATTATTACATAAAAAGTTAGAAGAGGTACAGGAAATAGAATTAGCAACAAGAATTGAGTTAGACCAGATAAAACAACTAAATAAATCAATTGAAAATATTGACCCGACTTATTTTTCATATAATGAGAGGTTTAAACGTCATACTCTAAAAGACATACAAGTATCTTTTGAAAAAGGGAGTTCAAATATTATGAACATTCCGGATGCGGAGCAAAAAAAGCTAATTCAAGCAGGAATAGCCATCCAAAAATTTATAAAAGAAACTGTAATGGACATTCCGGATGCTAAATATATACTGATAGTAGAAGGGCAATCATCCAAGGACTTCTATACAAAAAATTATGAACTGAGCTATGAACGCGCATTATCACTAGTCAGATTATGGACAAGAAATGGCGTTAATTTTGATGAAACCTGTGAAGTCATTATCTCTGGAAGTGGACAATATAGTTCATTTAGATTGCAACCTGATGATAAAGATAATAAAAACAATCAAAGATTTGTAATCCATATATTACCCAAGCCTGGAGTTTTGAATCAAAATAAATAAATAACATACAAAATGAATATTATTCTTCGAATCATTGCATTTTCTATCGTATTAGCTTTACCACTATCTTGTACTCATAGATCAAGAAAGAATAATCGTGATTTACAAAAACAGACATCCAATATTTACGATTCATCGAAATATGATTATTCGGTAAAAGTAACAAGAATATTAGATGGAGATACGTTTGAGGCTATATCACTGTGTGATAAAATAGAATTAGTATACCGCATTTATGCAATTGACGCACCTGAAGAAAAGCAGCCTTATGGAGCAGAATCCGAACAATTCCTATCCGAACTCATCAATGATAAAACTGTTCATATTAAAATTCAAAAAAAAAGAGATGGTTATGGAAGGCCTGTTGTGTGGGTTTATACACAAGATGGAAGAGATATCTCAGCCGAAATGCTTAAAGCTGGAATGGCTTGGCATTTCAAAAAATATGATACCTCAAAAGAATATGAAGATCTGGAAAAAACAGCAAAAAAAAAACGAATTGGATTATGGAAAGACGAAGAATCAATAGTTCCATCGAGTTATCGAAAAAATAAGAAATAGTAATATTATAGACTTTATGTGAAATAATATTTGTGTACATTTTGTATTTATGGAAAAAACGGAGCATAGTCCGTTTTTTCCAAGCGGACTTGCCGCCATCTCTTCAAGCGAAGTGAATGTATGCGGAATGTTATGTTTTTCGGCAAAAGCCTTCGCCGTTTCTTCCGACCGCGAACAAACGGCTACA
>JGI994J12354_10003738_pt1 | contig 14050 bp, 14 predicted proteins | sample IntmicLarv3ML3BL_FD_12354 | JGI IMG/M metagenome (IMG submission 12354)
AAAGCTTACTACATCGCACCGCTACAACCAAGTACCCTTGCTGCGGTCAAGCCCTGGGGGAATTCCGAGGGAGCTGGTCGTATAGGACTTTCCCGTGTATTATTGGGACTTCCCCTCATTTGCGGCTGCAAAGGTAACCATATTTTTCTATTTTCCAAAAAGTTTTTTGAAAATACAGATTATTTTTTTTTACATCGATAAAAATTACATCAATTCGCATAGGGCAAAGTGAGCTTTCCGACAAACAGGTTACATTTATAAACTTGCAAACTTTATGCAAACGGGTTTGCGTATGTTTATATCCTTTTGAAGATTTTCCAGTTGGCCGCTCTTCTTATCAATAGCAAAAACCAGGATAACATTCCCATCCTGACAGGCGCATAATAACAAGCCTCCGTCGGGAGTGATGATAAAATTACGCGGATTTTTTTCGGTTGGTTGATAGCCGATTTTTGTTAACTGTCCGTTTTTTTGGTCTATTGAAAATATAGCGATACCGTCTCCTTTCATGCGGTTTGATGCATATAAAAAGCGTCCGTCGGGAGTAATGTGTATATCCGCACTGGCGGAAGCTTTCAACGTATCGGCTTCAATATACTGAATAGGGGTCAGGTTTCCGTTATCATATTGCAGCACAACTACATGGCCTGACAGTTCACTTATCATATAAGCGAACTTACCCTTCGGGTGAAATGTAGTATGACGAGGACCTTCGCCGGCTTGAACAGAAAAAAAGGCAGGCTGTCCTTCTTTTAATGTCTGCTTACCGCCTTCGCCGGATATAATGTCATATTTATAAATTCTGTCAGTCCCCAGATCATTGATATACAGGTATTTTTCATCAGGCGATGAAAAGATGCAATGTAAATGAGGAGCGTTCTGACGTCGCGAACCGGGTGTACCGCCCTCGTATGTATAAAGTTTCACTTCTCCCAACTCACCTGTAGGCAACAAAGGAAATGTACTCATACTGCCGCTTGCATAATTGGCCGTCGCTACCAGACTGTTTTTACTGTCGACCCATATATGCACCGGTAAACTCCCATCAGTAACTTGTGTATTCAACAAATGTATATCCGCAGTTTTCTTATCAAATGAATACGCGTGTACTTTCGCGTCGGGAATGGCAGTTTCTGCAATCGAAAACAAAAACTTTTCATCATTACTCAGACACATGAAAGTCGGATTAACAATACCGGACACCTCTTTTACTAAAACAGCTGAACCGTCATCGGTGTTAAATCGGTACAGATAAATACCCGATTCCGTCTCCTTCGCATACGCTCCAACAAACATATACAGTTCCCTGCTAACTTGTGTACATGATGCTAACAGAATTAAAAGCGCCCCAATCACGCTATACATAATTTTATTCATGATTTATTTCCTTTAATTAATATATCTTGGTTTTCTCTAATAACTTTTTATACTCGTCTAACTTAAATGGCTGTTTCTCATAGAAATAATGATTGGAGTAATCGTTTGAAATCTTCCGCACCAAAAGTAGTTAAATTATCTCAAAACATCACTCCATTTAGCAAACTTTTTTTCTTATCTTTACACCCTGAATTTTAAAGAGATAAAAAAAAGGATTAAGATATGAAAATCGGAATAATACAACAAAATAATACCGCTGACATCGGGGACAATTTAAAACGTCTTGAAGGCAGTATCAGAAAGTGCTCAGAAATGGGAGCGCAACTCGTTATTCTTCAGGAACTGCATAACGGGCTGTATTTCTGCCAGACCGAAAACACTGATTTATTTGACGCGGCTGAATCAATACCGGGACCGTCGACCGATCGTTTCGGCACATTAGCAAAGGAATATGGTATAGTAATTGTTACTTCGCTTTTCGAAAAACGCGCACCGGGGTTGTATCACAATACCGCCGCAGTAATTGAAAAAGATGGCTCTATTGCGGGGATTTACCGCAAGATGCATATCCCCGATGACCCTGCATATTACGAAAAATTCTATTTTACGCCGGGAGACACAGGTTTTGAGCCGGTAAATACTTCCGTCGGAAAATTGGGAGTTCTTGTATGTTGGGACCAATGGTATCCCGAAGCTGCACGTCTCATGGCGCTTAAAGGTGCTGACTTGCTTATTTATCCCACAGCTATCGGCTGGGAAAGCAGCGACTGCAACGAAGAGAAACGACGCCAACAGGATGCTTGGCAGACTGTTCAACGCGGACATGCTATAGCAAACGGCTTATATGTTGTTTCCGTAAACCGCGTCGGGCACGAACCTGACCCTACGGGTCAAACTAATGGCATACTATTCTGGGGTCACAGCTTTGTCTGCGGACCGCAAGGCGAAATATTATATCAATCGCCCGACAACAACGAAGACATTCAAGTCATTGACATTGACATAAATCGCAGCGAGCAGGTACGACGTTGGTGGCCATTCCTGCGCGACAGGCGTATCGATGCGTTCGAAGGACTGACAAAAAGGTTTTTAGATTGAAAAACAAAATCGGCACGAATTACAAATTCGCGCCGGCAGAAGTTGAAGATGTAGATTTATAATGCCTTTTATCGTCAAGTACCGTTATCAACAAAAACGTACAGCACACCAACGAAATCATTATTACAGGTATAAAATATTCTAATGACGTCAGAGCTTCGATACCTCCTGTCAGAAAAATACCTATACATACAAATGATATCAGAACATACATAACGCCCAAAACCGACACAATGCCCCTTATTGATGAGACAATATTTTTACTCTCGGCTTTCTTTCCGGCAAGTACACTCTCTGTCTCTATCTGCTGCATAATACGATATTTCAGATTTTCGCTTGCACGAACTTTCGTTCCCGCAAAAAGTTTCCTTAAATCATCGTCCTGCTTATCTATTTTACTCTTATCCATAATGTCTATATTATAATTATTAATTGCTTTTTTCATTGTGCATTGCTTCCTTTAAGAAAGCGACACATTATTTGATTTTTAACATCAAGGAACGTTGTTAATTATCAATTGATTTTCATTGTCAATTCTAACTTTCATTTTTCACTTTTAACTTTTCATTTTTCATTTAAAAAATTTTCATGAATTTTTTTTAGTATGTCATACATTCGCTTTCGTGCGCGGTGCAGTTTAACTTTAATATTCGATTCCGTAAGACCGGTTATTTGAATTATATCCTTGATAGAATTATCCTCAAGATAAAAAAGGCTTAATATCAAACTCTCATCTTTGGGCAACATATCCAAAGCTTTATTTATCATCGTCCGTCGTTCTTCGTCTTCGATCATGCTCATAGTATCAAAGTCGGAATACATATCCGAAATTTCCGGCTGCTCATAATCCACATACTGAACATATTGCGCCGAACGTCGATATTCAGTTACTGCAGTATTATAAACGATGCTGTAAAACCATGTAGAAAACTTACTGTCAGACTTAAAAGTATGAAGATTATGAAAAGCTTTTACAAAAGCGTCCTGAACAATATCTTCGGAATCTTGCATATTACCGCAAACACGATATGCTATTGTCATAGCCATATCCTGATATGTATCAACAAAGTAGCCGAAGGCAGACGAATCTCCCTTCAGCACTTTTTGTATTTGCAGCTTTTCGTCCATTATTCTATATTAATCAAGGTTTTTATTCCTTACGATAAGATAGAATGCCAGATACGATAAGCCAAGACTGAAAATAGTTGTGGCACAAAGAATAAGAAACTTAACGTGATCCACAAAAACTATATAATTCGAATAATCCTCGTTTGATTTATAATATGGCATTATAATCAAACCTAAGATAATACCAAATGCAATACCTATACATAAAATACCGCTTCGTAATGTTCTGTACTTGTTTGGCGACGGTTTTGATTGTACAGGAGGAATGATCCCATGACGGGCAAGTTCAAGTCGTTCTTTGTTGTTCGATGAGATAAGCCTCACAAGTACAAATGCCGCTGCCAAAATTGGCAACCCAAATATGCAAACTATTGCAAGCATTGCAACTAAATTCTGTCCCATAATTACTATAATTTAAATTGTTATTAATTTGTTTTCGGACATATGACCGGAAAGCATATAAAAAGGTTACAAAAAAATAAAACTTTTTTTCCGAAAACAAATTAACTATATAAATATCAAATGATTAAATTTAAAAAAAAATATTTCACTCATCGAAGCTATGCGCCACTGTCAACGCTAAATATACAATAAAGTAATGCGCGATGCTTGTTCGCCTCGTTATTACCATTTTGTAAACGGATGTTTCGCAAGCATAGAATTATAATATTTTGCTATACCGCTTACCTCCTGCCCTACCCATACAGGCAATTCAAACACATCATCTTCCGATTCAAGTTCAATCTCTGCAACGATAAGACCTTCGTTATCACCGTGAAAAACATCAACTTCCCACGTATGGCTCCCGGCTTTCACATAATGGCGAACCTTATCTATCGACCCCGGCAAACAAAGCTTCATCAATTCCTCTGCATCGCTTACCGATATCGGAGTCTCAAATTCATAACGGCTCCATCCACGCTCATTCGTTGCACTCTTTATCGTCAAAAACCCCTCATCATCCCTAATACGCACACGTACAGACCGCTCTGCATCAGAGCATATATATCCCTGAACAATACGGCTTTTCTTAAATGCCTCATCAATAAACGAATTATCCTTAACTAAAAATTTCCTTTCTATTTCCATAAAAAACAATTAAAACAATTGACAATTGACAATTATAAATACAGAAAACAATTTCATTTTCAATTTTCAATTTTCAATTATTACAAGTGTTGCTCCAAACCCGTACTCCCTGAACGAAGCGTCCTGAAAGCGGCAATTATTTTTATAAGTTGTTTTTAGCTCTTTTTCAAGTGCTGTGCGCAGAGTGCCTTCACCTTTGCCGTGAATAAAAACTATCTTTTGCCCTTTTTTACCGGAGTTGGCTTTCATCACTTCGTGAAATTTCGACAACTGATAATTGAGTATATCAGTGTTATTCATGCCGGAAGTTGTTTCAAGCAGTTGGTTTATATGCAAATCAACCTCAATCACATTATTTTCGGGCTTGGGATTCTTAACGGCAGGTTGCGGTGTACGGCGTTCATCTTTCTTACGGGCGTACATAGCTTCCTGAATGTCTATAGTAGACACAAGCATTTGCTTTTCCGGAATATCGTTCTCGACAAGAGGGAAAATAAGGGCATCCTCATCAAAAAAATCATTTTTCGTGAAACAGTGCAACTTATAAAACTTCACTGTATCAAGGCGCAGCTCTATCGATAAAGAATTTTTCAGAGAAAAAGTTCGTCCCTTTTTAAAAGCAATCATCTGAACACATATATGCTCAAGGTCGTTTATTTCTGATTTTTCAAATTCTTCGATAAATATTTTCATATCCGGCTCAATCAACCCGTGAAAACGGCTTGTCCAGCTGTTATTCTTACAACTCATATAATTAAAGTACAAGTAATAATTACTTTCATTTATAAGGTAAGTCTCGAAAGCGCTTTGCATAAAAGACTGCGGATCGACAGGAAGAAATGCAAGAGTAAGGTTCAAACGCTCACCCTGCGGAGTATCTTTATGAATTGAAGCGCTTAATTGTTGAATTGTTGAATCGTTGAATCGTTTAGTCGTTGAATCGTTGAATTGTTTAGTCGCAGGAGTGTTAAAAGGCTTATCTTTAGTAGAATCTTTAGGTTTCCCGGGAGGAACATAAGGCTCCGGTTCTTTACTCTCCATACGGCGGTCAGCCTCTCCCACAACGACACATTCGGCAATCAGAACAGGAACGTCAAACCCGTTCTCATCTTCAACCAGAACCTGTTCTTTACCGCGAAAAGCCGTCACGACACCTCCTCCGACGCTATTCAAAAAACGTACTCTATCTCCTATATTTAGCTTGTTTTTTGGCGACTGAGACGCGCCATAAAAATCTTCTTTTCTCATCTTTCTTTTTTTGATGGAGCAAAGATAGTGCAAGCCGAGAGAAGAATAAAATTATTGCCGTTTTTTTCGTATAAAAAGTCTCTGTGCTTTGCATTCTGCATTTATTTACGTAGCTTTGCAGTACGGAAAAAATTACATCATAAGGATAAAGAATTATGAAAGCAGTATTAGACATAAAAGACAGTAAAGCATCATTTGTAATGGAATTACTTAGCAGCTTTTCGTTTGTGAAAGTTCAACCCATTACCAACGAAAAAGCATTATTGCTGAGCGAAATCAAAGAAGCCGTCAACTCTGTCAATTCTATAAAGAAAGGCAAAGGCAAGGCACGACCGGCCAAAGAATTGCTCAATGAAATATAACGTACTCACAATACCGCCATTTGACAGGCAAGTGAAGCGTCTGGCAAAGAAATATTCTTCGTTGAAAGCCGAGCTTCTTGCTTTGATTGAGGATTTAGAAGAAAATCCCAAAAAGGGAACATTTTTGGGCAACAATTGCTATAAAATTCGTTTGGCTATTGCTTCAAAAGGACGTGGAAAATCAGGTGGTGCACGAATAATTACACATCTTTACATAGAAAAAGAAACTGTTTTTTTGCTTGCTATTTATGACAAAAGCGAGCAAACCGACATTTCCGATAAAGAATTAAAAGAGTTACTTCTGGAAATTGAAAAACAGGAAGAATTCGGTGAAAAAGAGTAGTCATATCCTTTATCAAAAGGTTTTTGCTCGTAAAATCAAATATAAACATGTCCGAAAAAGAATCAAACATACTAACATCCGTTCAACAGATAAATATTGATGAATACGATTACGCGTTGCAAGACAAACAAATAGCTAAATATCCGATAGAGAAGCGCGATAAATCGAAGCTGTTGCTTTACCAAAACGGAGTAGTGAGCGAAAGCGTATTCAGTAACCTGCCCGACTACCTGCCAAAAAAATCTTTGATTGTGTTTAATAACACACGCGTAATCAGAGCAAGGCTACTTTTCACGAAAGAGACGGGAGCGCAGATAGAAATATTCTGCCTCGAGCCGGAGGAGCCGCGCGACTATGCCATAAATTTCCAGGCACAAGGACAATGCAGATGGACATGCCTCGTAGGCAACCTCAAACGCTGGAAAACGGGTACGTTAAAGCGCACTTTTATTATTAATGATGATGAAATCACCTTGACAGCGGAGCGTCTGCAAACATACGGACAGACGCATAGCATACAGTTCAAATGGAAATGTCGTTCAACTGACGAAAGCCTGACGATAAACGAATGTTTGACGGAAAAGGAAACCCATCTTTATTCCTTTGCCGACATCCTCGAGGCCGCAGGCATACTGCCTATCCCGCCCTACCTGCACCGTGATACGGAAAAGTCCGATTTACAGACATATCAGACTGTTTACTCAAAAATAAAAGGCTCCGTAGCAGCTCCGACGGCAGGATTACATTTCACTCCGGATGTTCTGAGCCGACTTGATAAAGAAGGATTTTTACGTGAGGAGCTGACACTTCATGTAGGCGCAGGCACTTTTAAACCCGTACAAACCGAAACAATCGGCGAACACGAGATGCATACAGAATTTATATCTGTCAACAGATTTACTATAGCAAATATTTTAAAATCCGTCGGTCGTATTACAGCTGTAGGCACAACATCAGTACGCACACTCGAAAGCTTGTATTATATAGGTGCAACACTTGAAAAAAAACCTGATGGAACGCCTGAAATGCTTATCGTGAAACAATGGACACCCTACGAAAACATACTTCCGAACATCACCGCAAAAGAGGCATTGCAAAACATTCTGAAATACTTAGACAGAAACAACCTTGACAAGCTTATCACATCAACACAAATAATGATAGCTCCGGGGTATGAGTTTCGTATTGTAAACAATATGATAACAAATTTTCATCAACCTAAAAGCACCTTACTTCTACTTGTCTCAGCTTTCGTAAAAGGCGATTGGAAAAAAATCTACGACTACGCCCTCAATCACGACTTCAGATTCCTGAGCTACGGCGACAGTTCTTTATTAGAAGCCCCTCCCTACGGGGGAGGGTTGGGGAGGAGCTATACACAATAATTTTCCCTTTTTTCCGTTGTTTTCTATTATGCGATTTATAAATTACATAGGACTGTTAATATTGGGGATAATGTTATTCTCATGCAAAACCGTAAAACTAAGCGATGCCGAGGAAAAGCAACGCATCGGCGAATATAACGAAGCAGCTAATATGTATCGCAAAATATACGGTAAGACAAAAAAAGATGAACGCGATAAACGTGCGTACGTCCAGTACCGTATGGGAATGTGTTATCAGAAGATTAATAATATGTCACGCGCAACAAGCGGTTATTTATCAGCTTTACGCTTTAATTATCCAGACAGCCTGTTGAACCTGAGGCTCGCACAGACATACCATCAGAGCGGACGATACCCTGACGCCATCAAATACTACAACATCTTTCTGGAACAAAACCCTGAAAGTACGATAGCAAGAAACGGGCTGATAGGGTGTGAGTTTGCTGCGGAAATGAAGGAAAACCCTACATTGTACCAAGTCCGCCGCATGGATATTTTCAATTCACGTTTCGGGGAATTCAGCCCAATGTTATCGGGAGACAATTACGACAAGCTTTACTTTGCATCGTCGCGTGTTAAAAAGATAAGTAAAGATTCGCTAAGTGCAATCACCGGTCAACCGGTCAACAATCTTTTTCTTGCTGAAAAAGATGAGAAAGGCGTTTGGATGAAACCTGTAGAAATTGAAGACGCCATAAACACAAAATTTGATGAAGGTACGCCGTCAATCTCCGCTGATGGCAATACGATGTATTACACATACTGCGAAAGCGACCCGATAAGTTCGCGACCCGCGAGAATTTATGTATCATCGCGCGGAGGAGCAGCGTGGGGTGCCGGCTCACAGGCAGACATCATAAAAGATTCCGTCACGAACATTGCACACCCTTCGATATCACCTGACGGCAAATTCCTGTATTTTGTATCCGACGTAGGAGGATACGGAGGAAAAGACATCTTCCGCACACGTTTGGTAGGTTCAAGCGACTTCGGCGGTATCGAAAACCTTGGTCCTGCAATTAATACCGATGGTGATGAGATGTTTCCTTATGCACGCGATTCCGTAACAATATATTTCGCATCAAACGGACATCCCGGAATGGGCGGCCTCGACTTGTTCAAGGCTGTAAGAGACAGCACAGGAGAATGGCATGTAGAAAATATGGGAGCGCCTATCAACTCTATGAGCGACGATTTCGGCATAACGTTCGAAGGAAGCAAGGAAAAAGGCTTCTTTTCGTCAAGTCGTAATGACGCACGCGGATACGACCATATATTTTCTTTCGAACGACCGACTGTCACAATATTTATTGAAGGATATGTTTCCGATGCCGATGAAAACCCGCTGGAAGGCTCTATTGTCCGCATTGTTGGTAAAGACGGTCTTAACGAAAAAGTCTTTGCAAAAGTAGACGGTCAATTCAAAGTAGAGCTTGAAAGAGACATTAGTTATGTAATGATGGCAAGCGCACCCGGCTACCTAAATCAAAATTTCGAACTTAAGACAGACCCTGAAGAGAAGAACGAAACATATTACGTTGACTTCTATCTATCACCAATTGACAAGCCTACAGAAGTGGAGAATATTTTTTATGCATTCGACAAAGCTACTCTTCGCCCCGAATCGAAGGAAGCTCTTGACGGAATAATAAAAATATTGAACGACAACCCTAACGTCACAATAGAGATGGGAGCGCATACCGACAGCAAAGGCTCCGACAGTTACAACGAAGGCCTTGCGCAACGACGGGCACAGTCGGTTGTCGACTATCTCGTCGATGCAGGTATACCCATCGACCGTCTAACAGCAAAAGGATACGGTGAATCAGTACCCAAAACGGTAACGAAAAAAATGGCGGAAGAAAACGATTTTCTTGCGGAAGGAGATATCCTTACCGAAGAATACATCATGGCTCTGACACCCGAACAACAGGAGATTACCGACCAGTACAACCGCCGTACCGAATTCAAAGTGACGGGATTGGAATACAACCTTTATTAATTGACAATTTACAATTGTCAATTAAAATGAAAAGTGAAAAATGAAAATTGAAAAATATTCAATACAACAAATAAACAATGCACAACGTTCCATAATGTAAAAATTAAACAATGAGTCGCTTTCTGTAAGGAAGCAATTGACAATTAGTTTTTTGTATAAGCATTATTAATTGTAAGTTACTCATTTTATTTTTTATTTTTCAATTTTCAATTTTCAATTTTCATTAAAAAGCTCTGCTTTTGCTGTTTTCAACTTTCAATTTTCAATTAAAAAAGTGAGTACCTTATATTTCAGCCCTCTATCCTTCCCTTTATACGTAATGGCAAAGCCTGTCGGTCCGATGTGCAACATGGACTGCGAGTATTGCTATTACCTCGAAAAGAGTGAGTTATTTGCAGGGCGTAAAGGGTATAAAATGTCGGAAGAACTGCTGGAACGTTTTATCGTCGAATATATTAACTGCCAGACATCACCTTTCGTACAATTCACCTGGCATGGCGGCGAAGCGTTGCTTCGCGGTATAGACTTCTACCGCAAAGCGATACGGTTGCAGCAACAACACGGGCACGGGCGTGAAATATCAAACTGCATACAAACGAACGGATTGCTTATCAATGATGAATGGTGCCGTTTTTTCAAAGACAACAATTTCCTTGTCGGCATTTCCATCGACGGACCCGAAAGGCTCCACGACTACTACCGCAAAGACTGCGGCGGACACGGAACATTCAAACGTGTCATGCGGGGCGTTGAGATGATGCAAAAGCACGGCGTTGAATTTAATACATTATCGGTCATTAACGACCATAACGTCGGGTTTCCCGTTGAGATATATCGTTTCTTTAAAGAGATAGGAAGCTGTTATATGCAGTTTGCACCCATAGTGGAACGACTTGGCACACGCAGCGACGGACTCGAACTTCTTACCGCCATCGACAACCCCGAAGACATGGAAATCGCGTCCTGGTCAGTTCCGCCGTTGGCATACGGTAACTTTTATATCCGTATGTTTGATGAATGGGTGCGCCGTGATGTCGGCAAATACTATGTACAATTATTCGACGCCACTCTGGCGGGCATGGTAGGCGAACAGCCGGGAGTGTGCATATATGCAAAGACGTGCGGTCATGCACTTGCTATGGAGCATAACGGTGATGTTTATGCATGCGACCATTTCGTTTATCCCGAATATTTCAGAGGGAATATTACTCGTGATTCACTTGTAAGCATCACCCTCTCCGCCGAACAAATACGCTTCGGTAACGACAAACGCAACCTCTTACCCCTCGAATGTCAGTCTTGCCGTTTCAAAAACCTTTGTAATGGAGAATGCCCCAAAAACCGCATTACCACAACTATTGACGGCGAATACGGTCTCAACTACCTCTGTCCGGGACTAAAAAAATATTTCGAACATGTCTACCCCTATATGGAATTTATGGCAGAAGAACTGCGCAACCAACGCCCTCCCTCCAATATCATGCAATCTAAATTAGTGACTATTGATTAATTATTAACTGTTTAATCGTTGAACTGTTTAATCGTGTAATCGTAAAAAATAATACTATTATCATTTTCTACTTCAATTTTGGCTAAAGTTGATTTTCAATTTTCAACTTTCTATTTTCAATTTTCAATTTTCAATTGAATTAACTTTCTCCCTCTCAATATCTCCCTCTTCCCCGGAGGTCCGGGCAAACGTTCCGTCGTAAATCCGGCAGATTGCATTGCTCTTCGAACAGCGCCTTTCGCACAATAAGTAGTCATGACAGCCCCGGCATTCGTTTTTTTATAAATCTTCCCAAAGCCCGTTTCCAACCACATTTCGGGCTGTTTCTCGGGAGAAAACGCATCAAAAAAAATAACATCATATAACCCCGGCAATTCATATCCGGTAAAGTCGGTTTCAATCTTACACAATGAAAAAAGGGATGATATATCACTCTCAACACCCCAAGACGTATAATGCAGTTTCTCAAACATCCCACGGTCGCTGCAAAGAACCTCCGGATAATTAAGTCGTATGGCATCATCTACAGCCAAAGGATATAATTCAAGAGCGGTATAATTGATTTTCAACCTCAACCTTTCTGCCTCAATCAATGAAAGAAAAGCATTTAGCCCAGTTCCGAACCCAATCTCCAGAATATTTATTTCACTTTTATCTCCGTTTACCGACACATATTCCCTTAGTCCGGATTCAATAAAAATATGCATCGACTCCTGCACCGCGCCATGAGTAGAATGATAACATTCATCGATCTCTTTAACACGCAATGTATGCGAACCATCCTCCGTCAAAATCAATTCTTTTTGCATGGTTTTTTTTTGCGAAGATAGTATTTACAAATAACACGACAAAAAAAAACAAATTCTTGAATATAAAACTTTATAAATTATTACTTTTGTGGCCAATAATACCATCTATGAGTATGTGAATAATAAATTTAAATAAATCAATTATGAGCCAGATCAAATTTTATTCGGGAGAAGATATTCCATTAGAGTTACACAAAGTACGTGTAGTTCAGAAACTTAACCTTGTACCAATCGAACGTCGTTGGGAGGCTTTGAAAGAAGGTGGATTTAACACTTTTCGCTTAAAGACTTCTGATGTCTTTCTCGACATGTTGACTGACAGCGGAACAAATGCTATGAGCGACAATCAAGTTGCGGCCATGTTTCAGGCAGATGATGCTTATGCCGGTTCGCAAAGTTTTTACCGTTTGCAGAAGGCTGTTGAAGATGTGTTAGGCAAAAAATATTTATTACCTGCGCACCAAGGGCGTGCTGCGGAAAACATTCTCAGCAAAGCGTTTGTAAAGAAAGGCAGTATTGTTCCGATGAACTATCACTTCACCACTGCTCTGGCTCTTATCACCGAATATGGAGGCAAAATTGCGGAATTGCTTTACGACCATGCATTGGAAATTGATTCCGACCATCCTTTCAAAGGTAATATCGACATTGAAAAACTCGAAGAATGTATTAAAAAGAACGGTGTAGAAAATATACCATTCATTCGCATGGAGGCCTCTACTAATCTTATCGGAGGTCAGCCGTTTTCGGTCAGCAATATGATGGATGTGCGCCGTATCGCCGACAAATACGGAATAATACTTGTGCTTGATGCCAGTCTGCTGGGCGAAAATGCTTATTTGGTAAAACAACGCGAAGAACAGTGGAAAGAAAATTCATTGGGCGACATAATCAAAATGATGACAGGGCTTGCCGATATTGTTTATTTTTCCGCACGCAAATTAAGCTCATCCCGAGGTGGAGGTATCTGTACAAACAGAAAAGAGTTATATCTGAAGATGGAACCTGTGGTGCCTCTTTTCGAAGGTTTCCTGACATACGGAGGAATGTCGGTCAGGGAAATTGAAGCTATGGCCGTCGGCCTTTATGAAACATTGGACGAAACGATGATCAGTCAAAGCCCTACATACATTAAATATTTCGTTGAAGAGCTGAAGAAAAAAGGAGTTTCGGTAGTAACACCTCCCGGAGTTTTGGGATGCCACGTAAATGCTATGGCAATTTGCTCGCATATCCCTCAAACACAATACCCTGCAGGGTCGCTTGCCGCAGCCTACTATCTAATATCGGGAGTCCGAGGTATGGAACGCGGAAGTATATCCAACCAAAGAGACGAGAACGGTAATGAGACATACGCCGATGTCGAACTGCTTCGTCTGGCTGTTCCACGAAGGGTTTTTACACTATCACAGATCAAATATGCAATAGATCGTATGGTTTGGCTTAATGAGAATAAAAAACTGATAGGCGGACTTAAATTCGTCTACGAACCTCCTGTTCTTCGCTTCTTTATGGGAGGATTGGAACCGGTAAATGACTGGCCCGTAAAACTGATGTTGAAATTCAAAAAAGATTTTGGGGAAAGCCTTTAAACAATTGACAATTGACAATTGTTTCCATTCTGAAAACGACACATTGATACATTTTTACATTATGGAACGTTGACAATTATAAATACAAAAAACAATTTCATTTTCAA
>JGI994J12354_10003739_pt1 | contig 14048 bp, 12 predicted proteins | sample IntmicLarv3ML3BL_FD_12354 | JGI IMG/M metagenome (IMG submission 12354)
TGTTTTGTGGATGGCAGAAACAACTATATACATGGTTGTTTTGGTGGTGATGATAAAAGGCGCCGATCGATTGGCTGCTCAATTTGGATTTGGCTAAAAGTTTATATGAGAAGTAACTTCGCGACATGATGTCGCGAAGTTACAGAAAGGAAAAATTATGGAAAGAGAACTGCCTCCAGAAATAAAAGATTACAAAGAAGGGCGTCTGCTCGGACTTCCCATGCGCCAGAGCGTTGGCGTTGTTCTTACTCTTGTTTTGTCCGCTGGTACCTACTTCCCTTTAATGAATAAAAATCGAGTGCTTGCCATAGTTGCTTGTGTTTTGGTAGCACTTGTACCGGCCGTTATTTGCTTTATGAGTTTCAATGGCCTAACGGCTTTTAAGATGTTTAGGGTGATCATTAGAAATTTTGTGAAAAGCCCAAGTATTCGAAAATGGCAATCTGAAAACTTCGATTACGCCTACTTACAAGGAGATGATCCTAACACCACGCCTGAAGTGAAACAGGAATATCCAGGAGAAAAGCTTTCAAAGTACAGTGGAAAAAAGCCCCGTAAAGAAAAAAAGAAAAAGAACAAAAAAAAGCTTAAAACAGAGGCGAAAATTCCTAAATCTGTTCAAGAGACTATCCCCATTCAGAGAGTTTCCCATGACGGGATCCTCTCCCCTGAGGATGGATTATTTGTTTGTATCTGGAAATTTCAAGACATAAATTACACAACGGAGGACGAGGATACACAAAAGAATATTTTGATTGGCTATGCCAATCTTTTGACAAAGATAGATGACTCCATGCAAATTCAACTCACTTTCACAAATCGTTATATTGATGAAAATGAGTATAGGGATACCGTATTAATCCCTTTTAGAGAAGACGGGCTTAATTTTTACCGAGAGGAATTTAATTCCATCTTTAAGAATGAAGCAGCTCTTACAAATAATCTTGTCAAAGAACGGTATATCTGCCTAACAGCAAAGCGGAAAAATTTCGATGATGCCCGAAAAGCTTTTTCACATGTGAATTTGGAAATGGCGAAATCTTTTAAGTATTTAGGATCGGACTTACATCTTTGCTCACTTTTTGAATGTTTGAGGATCTACCACAATTTCTTTCGGGTCGGCGAGGAAAAGTATTTTCGGTTCGATTTTTCACACGCCGTTCGTCAAGGTATGTCGTTCAAGGATTTCATTGCTCCAGATTTTTTACAGTTTACAGTATCTCCCATGAATTATTTTTGCATGGGGGAACGCTTTGGACGAGTACTTTTTGCAAATGATTTTGGAACAATGCCGCGTGATACACTCATAAAGGATTTAATGGATAGAGAACAAAATCTAATGCTATCGATCCATATTGAAAAACTCACTAAAGACCAAAGCATGAAGTTCGTACAAAGGCAAATGGATGCTGTAGAAACGGATATTGAAAAAAATGGACAGAAACAAAGGCAAAAAAATAATTTTTCAGGATATATACCGTACAAGAAAAGGAAAATAAGAGATGCCGTCAACTGGTACATGGACGAAATCACTAAAAATGATCAAAGACTTATGTTTGTTACCTTAGTCATCGCTGTTACAGCTGACACAGAAGATGAACTAAACGCTGTTACACAAGATTTAATAGCAACGGCTGCCGCACACTCCTGCGATTTGAGAAAACTATTTTTCCAGCAAGAGGAAGGTTTATGCACGGTTTTGCCAGCCGGCATAAATAAACTATCCATGCAGCGCACGATGATTACAGAAGTGGTTGCTATACTGCAACCGTTCCAAGTAAAGGACATGAGCCATCCGAACGGGCTTTGGAAAGGACATCATCCAGGAACGAAAAAACAGATATTTGTTGACCGGAAGCGACTAATGAACGGTAACGGTTTTTATTTAGGGAAATCCGGTGCAGGAAAAAGTTTTGCCGTGAAAGAAGAAATCGCGTTAGTAGCGCTTATGACATCAGATGACATCATTGTCGTGGACGTTGACCGAGAGTACACGGACGCGATTCAAGAAATGGGGGGAGAGGTCATTTACTTTTCGCCTTCAGCAGACACAAAAATAAACGCTATGGAACTGGTTGGAGTGGGCACTATTGAGGAACAGATTAAATCTAAGTCTGATTATATACAGTCTCTTGTCGTGCAGGCGCGTAATGCTGAACTTCAGGGCGGCGAGCGGTCGATTATTGACAGGTGTGTACAAAATGTATTTAACCGGTACTTTGACCGCAAACGATCCGGGGAAGATCCGGAGACAGTCGTACTTCAACATTTTTACAATGAGCTTTTGGCACAGCCGGAAGATATCGCGAAACACTTGGCTTTGGATTTAGAAATATTCGTGCTGGGTTCTCTTAATATTTTCGCATCAGAAACGAATGTGAACATGAATAATAGGATCACTTGTTTTGATATTCATGATATCCCCAGATCTTTGATGGGTGTCGCGATCTTGGCTATTCTGGATTTTATTGATAACCGGGTAACAATCAATCGAGCAAACAAAAAATATACGTATGTTCTCATAGACGAAATTCAAGAACCGATGGCGCACCAAAGCGGAGCAGACTATATTCGCTATTCGTGGCAGCACATAAGAAAGATGGGAGGGCTTGCCACCGGCGCTACACAAAATGCGTCTGTGCTCTTGAATTCCCCAATAGGCAAAGTTCTTTTGGCCAACTCCGAAATTGTTGTGCTTTTGGCGCAACATCAGACGGATCTCGAGCTACTCATTTCTATTCTCAATCTTTCCGATTCGGAAATAAAGCATCTTGAAATGGATATACCCGGCCAAGGTGTTCTGAAGGTCGGAAAAGACATCATTCCGTTTGTAAATGAATTACCGGAGGATTCTGCTCTATTTAAGCTCATGGACACGCGTCCGGTATCATAAGGAGATTTAGGTGTATGGAAAGTCGCAAATCGTCTTTTAGAAGTAGTTCTTCCGGATTCAAAGGAAAAGCACTTCGATCGTTGGATAGTGAGCAAAACAAGAATTTAATCAGAGGCAGACATCAGATAATGAATCCTCCGCGAAGTTCTTCCTTTTCGAGTTCCCAAATTCGTAAAGGTGCTGCTTTTGTTAGTCAATCTGTTTCGATCGGGGCTTCTCGAATTCGCCGGGAAGCTTCCGCATCGATCAAGGAAAGCAACCGGTTTTCAGGGCAGCGAACTTCTGAAGAAGAATTAACAGATAATATCTCAAGATTCGCCAGAGAAACAAAACAAGGCGTCACACGTGCGACAAAGGATGTTGGCCGGAGAATCGAAAGAACTGTGAAGAATCAATCGTCCGGAAACAATACTAAACGGTTGGAAAGGAATATGAAGCAACCGCTTGAAACAAAAACGGTGTCCAGAACTTCCCGAAATGAGAAAAAAACTGGGTTCAGAAAAACAAGCGAACGTGGTGTCGGACAGTTTTCTAGTAAAAACGGCAAGAATATACAATCAAAAGGGAATCGGTTTTCGCAAAACTCGTCACGTTTCAAAAACCCTATTAAGAATCTCTCCCCTGATTTCTCTGAAGGAATTCGGTTTCTTCAAGGTAAAGCCGGAAGAAAGGTAGCCGAGAAAGCTGCACAGGAAGCTGCGAAGCAAGGAATCAAAAAAGGCGTCGAGATCGCGGCGACTACCAGTGCAAAGGCAGCTGCCACCACAGCAAACGTGGCATCCGGAGGAAGCTTCGGCGCGATCATTGTTATTGCCGCGGGCGTGCTTCTTACGCTTCTTGTCGTTGTTGTCGCAATCGGCGCACTTGTCCTAATCTTCTTTCGGTCGCCAATGGGTCTTGTTTTTAGTTTTCAAAACAGTCCCAGTAGCGGTTATGAAATATCAGCTGTTAAAAGTGCTTTGACAGCTGATATGGATCTAAAGCTTCAGGCATTATTAGACGAAGGTATTGAGGCGGATCCAACGCTGGTTCCTAAAAAACAGAACTTCACAATTGACTATAAAGCCGTTTTCTCGTTGTGGGCAGTTTTACAAACTCGTGCCGGTGATGGTTTCGAGAATTTAGATCAGACTGATTACGATCGAGTGAAAGAGGCTTTTTATTTTCTTTATCGGGCAAGAACGCGAATTGAAGTCGAAAACGTGCAGCCTCCAGCGATTCCAGTTGTCTATCTCGTAGCTTTTGTCGAAAGTAATAATCCTGATAGCGTACAGACTTCTCTATCCCTCACCGATTCGGAGAATGCGAGCTACCAGACACTCATTAATTATGATGATGCGTTTTGGGTTGCTTTTTTGGGGTCTGGCTCCGGAGGTGACGCCGGTGATTTTGTGATAAACGATCCGGGGCTTTCGCAGCAGCTCTCCCGGCTCCCGGAAGGCGATGCTAAAACAGTGCTCACTTATGCCGCGTCTTGTTTGGGCTGGACATACTCACAGCCACTTGGCGGCACGGTAAGAGGGTATCACGATTGTTCGTCTTTGGTACAAATGGCCGCGGCGCAGATCGGCGTCCAGATGCCTCGAACCACTTGGACACAGGTGACATGGATTTTGGAAAATGGAAAGCAAATATCACAATCGGAACTCCGGCCGGGAGATCTGATCTATTGGTCGGAGACAAATAGTATCAACAACGCCACTCACACCGGCATATACGTTGGTGGTGGCATGATAATAGACGCTTCTTCTTCGCGAGGAAAAGTTGTCTACAGACAAATTTGGGGTGGTCAGGTGCTATATGCCCGGATCACCAGCTGAAGGAAAAAATATGCGGAAAATTTGGACAGCAGCAATAGTTTTGAGTAAAGCCCTGTGCGTAAAAACGCACGGGGCTTTATTTGAGTTGTCCGAATTTAATTTGAAAACGACTTGGAAATCAAGTCTGCAAAAGAAAAATCCGCTCAGAACTCGCAATTCTGAACGGACTGTGATCCAAATGTTTGCTACAACTGAATCTGGTATGGTTAGGATAGCACGCATTTTATCTTTTTTCAAGTCATTCGTATAAATTTTATATTGATGATAAAAAAAGAAGGATCACAGCGCGGTTTATGCCCTGTATCAATCCGTGTTGCCAAAATGGTATGGAGTAGCGATCCCAATAATAGCAGGTGATAATTCGCTCGGCTCGGTGGTAGTGTCTGTCTTACCGCCCGGTCGTGAATGCAGGTAACCCGAAAAGTTGTGCTGCATGTAAAATAATAACCGGGAGGAGCGGGCATCCACTTGAGGGTTCTCAATCGATCTGGACTGGATCGGATATTCTTGCGTATACAAGGCGATTGAGAGACAAGGTGCAATTCCTTGAAATATGCGACAGACACTTGAACGACCGATTTTTAGTTTAAGAGCATAGATTTTCCTTGTAATCGTACTGGGGAAAATATGCTCTTTTCACTCCCGATTTTGCCCGGCAAATAAAAAATGAATAACTGGTTTTTGATAAAATAATGCAAATTACTATACTTTTGCATTATTCTTATTGCCAATTTGCAAGAAAAGCGAGAAATACTTAAAAAATCTCTTTGAAAACACTGAAAAATTTGTAGAAAACGCTTACTATAACGATAGAGAGGCAAAATCAAATGAGTTTTCCTTTATTACTGATCAGAGAAAGTGAGAGCGGAAAAATGAACGATAAAAAGACGTTTTTTGGTACAGGAAAAGCAATAGCGATAAGAAAAGCACTTACACCGGATATGTTTTCATTGCAAGCGATCACAGCCGCGGTGTTGGAAAAATATTCTCTTGGCGGAAGAAAGGTATCTGTAGATTTTATCAAGTGGTATCTTCCGAAAAAAGTGAAGCCGGATGTGGTTCTGATAAAAGCAAAAGGACATAGAACACCTTTCTTTCATCTCCCGGATGCTTTAAGAGATTTGGAAGCGCTTTCCGAGGAAGATTATCTTTTGGAAAAAAACGATTTTAAGGAGTTTGCAGACGAAAAGAAACAGAAAGGCATGGAGATCGCCGTAGTTACTTATGTTCGGCTGGATTATGACCTGGAAAAGAGTAAAAAGAAAAAGCCGAAGTATGATATTATTCGTGACTGGGGCATTATGAACGGCGATTGGATCTATACGATAGACGGGAAAAAACACAAGATAAACGCTAAAAAGAATCGGAGCATCAAGCCGGTGAATAAGGTGCAGGATTTGAAGCTATCCTATGACGAGCTTCAGAAATTTATCAAACTAAAAGAGCGTGTTCAAAAGATTGCTGATAAGAACAAAACGTAACCTTGCGACACGGTGTCGCGAAGTTACGTTGCATAATTTGTATGCGCTCGTAAAAAAGCGCTGAGATATAATTTTTAACAACAGGATAACAGAGAAGGAAATCGAACATGAACACTTTAGACTTTCAAACTAATCTTTTTAATCAGCTCCACGCGGCCACCAGTATAGGATCGCCTTTGAAGGACGCCGCAAACGAGTATTTGAAAAATGCCCATATTGATTACTTGGTAGCTGAAAATGACGGTATTCATGATTTGATTGGAAGATACATTCTACGCTATTATCTTGAAGATGGGCACGTTTGTATGACAATGGTCAAATAAAACTTTCCCTTAGTTTACTGGTAAAAACAAAGTATAACTTCACGTCACCGTGTCGCGAAGTTGGCACGACCTCTTTTTGGCGATTCTATCTTGATAAGTCATTATCCTTGTTTCTTTCTTTAGTATCCTTTTCAATCATAATTTTGACCAATCTATCAATATCAGGAAAAACTACTTTCTTTCCAAGTTTGTGTAATTGAAGTAACTTGCTAAATTTTTTCAAAACTTGCATCCTGATCGAATAATTTACTGGAACTGGATTGTTTTTCCGTGTATGGACATGAGCAATGTAATTTTTCGTAATTGGAAACATATTTTGCAATAGGAACGCTGATTGTTTTCCGTCATATTTACCTATTACAATTGATAAACATTCCCCATAACGTTCGATTTGCTTTTCGACAATATTTTGATATTTCTCAACTCTTGTACTCATAGGAATAGCCCAAAGGAGATTTGTTTTTGGATCCTGAATACAAATGAATGTTGGTCTATACGACCCGGCCTCTTTATTTGACATCAATTTATCGTCTTGTACTAACCGAAAATATTCATCCTTGATATGGTATGCAAAGTTATCTTGAAAATTCATAATCCTCCAATAAAAAACAAATAGTTCTACCCAAAGATAGAACTACTCATTTTCGCGCCATTCACTTATTAGTCGCCAATGGTAGGCGAACAATATTTATCGAGCCGATCATTTATGAATCGCCAACGGTGGGCGATAAATATGTACAACATTTTTAACGTCAGCATTTATTAGGCTGCTTACACCTCGTAAATCCATTATAAAGGGATTTTTTTAGTGTGTCAATCATCACGTAATGAAATATGATATGCTTCCAAACCAATCAAATTGAAATTAAGAAAATTGTAAATTAAGAAAATAAACAATTTCATTACAACAAATAAGAAAAGGATACATGAGCGGAACACATATATACCTAACCTTTTCAAACAATGAACTTACTGGGTAGTTTCTCCGATACTGCAAATTTTTTGTAAGAGAGATAAAAGAACTCGCTCAAAAACGTTGCTACCGTTTTTTGAAGGTTCAAAGCTGGTAATAGTTTCAACACTGACATCTAAAGCATTTGCATAATCCCGCAAAAGACGTTCAGACGGAAATCTGTCGCCAGTTTCGATTGCGTTAATATATGCAGGAGTTACTCCGAGCTCTTTAGCAACATCCTTCACTTTCTTATCCCTTGCTATACGCAGTAGTCTAAAAATATTGAGAGAATTATCTTCGGTTTTCATAGTGTCCTCCTTTCCTTTTTTAACCAAGTTATGTGTACGAATTCTCGATTTTTCAAAAGAAGAGTAACATGAAAAAACTTTTCCTTTTCTCGCAGGAAAGCAAACTGCGAGAAAAGGTCTGACTAATTATTTGAAAATTTTTTCTATAATGATTCGAGCAAGTATTTGAACAAAAACATTTCCTAAATAAGCCAAAAATCGAAGCCACTGTTGAAACGAGGAAGATGATTTTGCTTTTATATAAAAACGAACTAAGCGATGCCATTTTTTAATAATTATTGTTTTCCTGGTCTTTTTTTGCCTATCCATAAAATTCTCCTTTTGACTTTACCCTTCCCTTTTTAAGGATAAAATATCTATATACTTGACAGATGGTATTCTGACAAGTAGTTTTTCAATGTTCTTTTAAAGATGACAACAGACAATAGCTTGATTATCATTTTTGATTATAATTACTTCTGTTGAAAAAGTCAACACAGTATAAATACACAACAAACTTAAATAACTGATTCTTTCCTATTGCGTGAAAATTTTTTTCCTGTCAAACTGCAATCCCACTGATAATATTCCCTGCTTTCGTTTTAAAAGTTCGGAAAACAAGTCAAATTCGAAAATTTTCTTGCAAGAATTTCTTTTTTGTTGTAAGTTATTTACAAGGTTTTTTCGATTAACTCTCAAATTAGTTACTAATGATTTGTGAGACGGGCAACCGGTTCGAAAGGCTTTTCGATTTTTCCGGAGAAGTATTTTTATTTCTCCGGAAAAAATTTTTTCTAAGAAAAAATCTCCTTGACAACACAAACTGAACAATTGTATAGTGTCGGTAGATGATTTGTTTGCATTTAGGTACTCGGGTACCGGCTGGGTAGATGAAAGCTTAGATTATTAAGTGGAAACCTTGAGGTCACTGATATTTCACAAATATTTAGCGTTGATTAGTTCTTTTCTTCGCAAATCATATAGAGATAGCGCAAGAACGAATTAGTGGTTGAGCGAGCAACTTTGTTGATGGCAGTTATGCGAAGACCTTCCAGCTTTATGGAAGCGAGCAATCAGGAATCAATTAAAAAGATGTGGCATTCGTAATGTCCAGCTTACAATTCCGTTTATCAAACGGAGGCGCAAGGATAATCACTAAGGATAATGAGACTCACGTCAAACCCGAAGAAGGTAGTAAGCTTTAGTAGGTGGCGTACATGCATGAGAATGCTTGTTTAGTGGTTTAACAGCTGCTAAGTGAATTGGTTGATGATAAAACCAGACAAAGCGCTATGAAAGGTATACGAATACAAACTTCCACAGAGGGTAGCTGAAAAGCTACCTTCTTTTTATATAAGGACTTTTTCCTAAAATGGCTGAAAACTATTAAAAAGCCTTAGTGTGAGAGAATAAACATTGCTTACTCTGCCACACTAAGGCTTTTTAATTTTCCAACTGGGTGCTGATGAAAGAAACACTGATAAAAACTTCCACATTTTTATTTTTGTTTTTGAAAGGTTTCCCTTTCGGTTTTTAGAGATACAACACCCTGTTTTCATTGGTGGGTAGTATTGGACTCGAACCAACGACCCCTTGCATGTCAAGCAAGTACTCTAACCAGCTGAGCTAACCACCCAAATGCCACGTAATTATATCGGAAACGTTTTCGCTTGTCCAGTGATTTACTAGAAATAACATTTCCTTCCTAAACAAAAAGACGCTTCACTGTATGCCACCGCTCTTGAAAGGGTCTTTGATATCCGAAATATCACCGCCCAATTTTTTGATGACAGATAGCGACTCATAGAAGAATTGACGGTCCATTTCTCTTATATTGCGGTCGAGATAGCTTTTAATCATAGGAACCGCACGTCCGTCACCATAATCACCCAAGCATAAAACCGCAATGACTTTATTCCCCATATTTCTAAAGGCAGACTTTAACGCCTGGAAAATCTCCTCGGACGGCTCCAGCACTCCAATTTGTGCAAGAAAAATAAGCAGATATTCATAGCCTCCACCAAGCTTTATATCAGAAGCATTTTCCAAACGAAAAAGAAGCTCCGGCACCATTTTCCCCTCAAATCCAACGACAAAATCCCGTATCCCGTCTGAAAGAAATTCATTCGGCTCATTTATTTTCAAAAAAGCGTCCAGCACGGCAGTAACAGATTCCTCATTTTTCCAAAAACCCAAAATGCGAAGCGCCGCCATGCTTACTAAAAGCGAATCGTGAAATGCCATCTCGTCCATATCTTCCGGTTTTTCCCACGAAACAGAAAATGCTCTTTTCAACAATGCTTCAGGCACCGCGTCACCGAAAGCGCCAAGACGCAAAAGAAATAAGTCCGGCAAATCACCGTCAACCATTTTGGCGGCAATATCGAATATTTCCAACGCATCTTCGAGCGTAACAATTTGGTCAAAAAAAGCTTCGGGGGTACCGGACATCAGCCCTTCCAAGGTCGCGGAAAACCAAGGCTGAACACCGTTTAGGATACTGTTTTGAAGATGTATTTGAAACTCCTGCGAGGCAAGAACACTCTCATCCACCACATCCTTCAATGCCTCCTCATAAATCTCTTCCAACGCGCCATTATATGATTCAAAAAGATATATGGCTTGTTCCTTTGTTAAATTATCCATCTGGTGTTCTTTCCCTTCAAATAAAAATCCGGAACCTTTCTAAAAAAGCTCCGGAGTAAAACTTCTTTGGAGGCGCCACCCAGATTTGAACTGGGGATAAAGGTTTTGCAGACCTCTGCCTTACCACTTGGCTATGGCGCCGTATATATCACAACTCACAATAATTTGTGAGCATCCGGAAGTTCCATTTAGAGATATTACAGCATGGACCTGTTTTCGTCAAGTAAAAAGGCGGTATTTTTCGCATTTTAGTCTATTCACTTTTTCAAACTTATGCTATAGTATTCTCATTCGCTTTTATGTTATGGTAAAAGTTGAAACGATGTATCAAGGGCGCTTAGCTCAGCTGGTTAGAGCGCACGCTTCACACGCGTGAGGTCGCTGGTTCGAACCCAGTAGTGCCCACCAAGAATAAATCCGAGTCTGACTCCACCTATAGGAGATGGACCCCGGATTTATTTTTCTTGAATGACTTTTCAACATAAATTATAATATCCATAAATAGAATATAAAATAAGCCAGAAAAAAAGTTCTCGTTGATGGAGGAAAAGGATATGAGAAAAAGAATTCTTTTGTCGTTCATATGTTTTTTGACGGGATGTAGTATTTTCTTAACTTCCGGATGCTTTTTACTAAAATCACCTTCTAAAAATGCTGCCACAACAGGAAAATGGGATGGTGATACATTTGCGAATACATGGTCGAACCTGATGGTCGAACTCCCTGAGACTTTTACTCGGGAAAAAACCAGTTCATTTCCAGGACATACCGAAGAATTTTTCATTATACACGAAGATGGCCAAAGCAATATATCTCTCATGTATGTTGACTTGGCATATGGACGTCAACAGAACTCAACAGCCGAAGATTATCTAAATACAGTCCAAGAACAACTTTCCCATTCCGAGAATAAGGATTATATTTTTGCAGATGATTTTGAAAACGTCGTCATTGCCGGAGAAGAATTTCTAATGCTTCATGCGGAATTTAGTTTCAAGAATTTTTCTTTGGGAGAAAAAGCCTATCAGGACGGCTATGCTCGTAAATTCGATAATTACATCATTTTATTTCTTGTCTGCTATACAGACGAAACAAAAGAGACTGTCGACCTATTTATGTCTTCTATTACAAAAGCAGAATGACGTTTTTTCTACACATATTTCCAAAGCTCCACAAAATCCCTTTTCTTTTTACTTTGCCCGCCAATGCCTTGAAAGGAAAAACGACCGACACCTCTGACCGAAATGATATCTTCTTCTTTCACTGGATATGCATTCGAGACGATACGCTTTCCGTTTACAAAGGTTTTTCCGTTTTCTATATATTCTACAGCACTGCTTCTGGAGAATCCAAACGCGAGCGCCAAAAGGCTATCCAAGCGCACGGACGCCACGCTCCCCTTTACGATTTCGTAGCGCGGCGTGTAGGAGAATTCCTCCGGTAAAATCACCTCCGCCTTCACGGATGTATGGCGAACACGTGTCAGGCTTTCGCAAACAAAAGAAGAAAGTGCTTCCTCTATGAAGAAAATGGCTTCTTTCTCTTCTACCAAAATATCACCGGTCTTTTGCCGTTCGATCCCCACATTCAGTAGCGCCCCCAAATAATCCCTGTGAGTCATTTCCTCCGCGAAGGTTTTTTTAAGAGGACTTACGCGGATGGCCGCAATGGGAAATAAAACATCGTCCTCCTTTTCTGTGAAAAAGGTAGCTCTTTTTCTTTCCGCCAAGGGGTATCCTCCGAACAATCGAAATGGTGTATAGAGCGATTGCTTCGGCACAGAATACAATATCTGCAAATCATTCAAATTCAAAAAATCTGTAAAATGCAGGCGATTTTTTTGAAAGGCACTTTGTGACAGCTCTACAAAGCGCTTTTGAAGGAGTATTTCTTCTTTATTCATTTTCTTTTCCTTTTCTTTTTCTTTCTAAAGTTTATCACAAGAAAAAGCCTACCGTAAGCAAAAACAATTTTGAAAAAAAGCTATACTTTGCAATGCTTTTTGATAGAATGTAGATACTATTTTTTTTGAAGGAATCATCACATGAGAAAAAGCGGTATTTTACTCCCCCTTTCCAGTCTCCCCTCTGCTTCGGGCATTGGAACACTCGGGCGTCCGGCAAGAGATTTTATTGATTTTTTGGAAAAAGCCGGACAATCCTTATGGCAAATTCTTCCGATCGGTCCGACAGGCTTCGGCGACAGTCCGTATCAGAGTTTTTCTGCCTTTGCCGCGAATCCTTACTATATTGATTTAGAGCTACTCCAAGAAGAACAATTACTCGAAAAGGAGGAGTATGCTTCTGTTTCTTGGAGTGAAACTTCCGCCTTGGTGGATTATTCTTTTTTATTTGAAAATCGTACAAAAGTGTTGCAAAAGGCTGTTGACAGATTTCCGTCAGACCATCCCGATTATCTTCGATTCGTCGAAGATAATATAGATTGGCTGGATAATTTTTCACTGTTTATGGCACTCAAGGAGGAAAATCAATTTATTTCTTTCCAGCTTTGGGAGGAACCCTATCGCCTGCGTGATCCTCAGACACTTCTCACAGCCGAAGAACGACTGAGCGGCAGAGTGTATTTTTGGAAGGTAGTACAGTTTTTCTTTTTCAGGCAGTGGGCAAGTCTACGGGATTATGCACATCAAAAAGGCATTCAGCTCATCGGCGATATCCCGATTTATGTCTCGCCGGATTCTTCCGATTTATGGGCAAACCCGGAGTTATTTATCACGGATCAGGATAGACGGTTGCTTTTTGTGTCCGGCTGTCCTCCGGATTCTTATGCGGAAAACGGTCAGCTTTGGGGAAATCCTTTGTATGACTGGGATATGCACAAAAAAGGCGGCTACAATTGGTGGATACGGCGTCTTATTTTTTCATCACAGCTTTTTGATGCCGTGCGTATTGATCATTTTCGTGGATTTTCAGAATATTATTCTATTCCTTCGAAGGATCATACCGCGAAAAACGGGCATTGGGAAAAGGGTCCCGGCATGGATTTTATTTCGGCGATAAAGGGTATGCTTCCGAATTTGAATATCATAGCCGAAGATTTAGGCTTTCTCACAGAGGATGTGAAAGCCTTGCTCCGAGAGAGTGGTTTTCCCGGCATGAAGGTTCTGCAATTTGCGTTCGCGCCCGACGGAGATGGCGCGTATCTACCTCATAATCATATAGAAAACGCTGTGGTTTATACTGGCACGCACGACAACGACACAATGGCGAGATGGGAATACACCGAGCCTTACGAAAATGTTTCCTACGCCAGAGAATATCTTTCTATTCCCAAGGAGGAGAATTTGACATCAGGATTTATCCGAGCCGCCTTATCCAGCGTTTGCGAGACCTGTGTGATTCCTCTTCAGGATTATTTACATCTGGGCAGTGAAGCGAGAATCAACACCCCCGGAACCCTATTGGGCAACTGGCGTTGGCGCGTAAATGAAGATATGCTCACGGAGGATTTTGCGAAGGAAATTCACTATTTGACGCGCCTGTACCGCCGATTTTGAGCACAGACCCGGAAGCCAGACGTATGGCAACAAAGGATGGCTTCAACTGCTGTTACAATGTACAAACAGTAGTGGATGCAGGAAGTCATCTTATAGCCGCTTATGACGTAACGGGAAATGCAACAG
>JGI994J12354_10003740_pt1 | contig 14045 bp, 16 predicted proteins | sample IntmicLarv3ML3BL_FD_12354 | JGI IMG/M metagenome (IMG submission 12354)
CTTTTCAGAAATTGCCCGCCGCCTATATTTTCTTCGCCATGAATCGTTTCTTTTTTCCATCTTTTATGGTATAATAACCTCACGAATCTCTATCGGAGCAAGGTTCCGAAGAGCTTCGGAGAACATTGACGACTGATTTAAGCTGCGCTTTTGCGGCCAGCGCCGCACATCCCGCTAAAGCGGAATGAAATCATGGTATAATAACCTCACGAATCTCTATCGGAGCAAAGCTCCAAAGAGCTTCGGAGAACATTGACGACTGATTTAAGCTGCGCTTTTGCGGCCAGCGCCGCACATCCCGCTAAAGCGGAATGAAATCATGGTATAATACCACCAAGAATCCATACAAATTTCAGCCGAGAGGAGCGCAGCATCACTCATGATTTATTTTGACCATGCGGCAACCAGCCTGCCGAAGCCGGACTATGTCGCAGATGCCGTTGTCGCTGCGCTCTCCGACCTCGGCAATCCCGCCCGGGGTGCGCACAGCGCAGCCCTCAGCGCCGCCCGCACCCTCTTTGTCGCCCGCAGCGAGCTCGCCGACCTCTTCGGCGTGCCGGGTGCAGAGCAGGTCTGTTTCTGCCAGAACGCAACGATGGCGCTCAATATCGCCATCGCAGGGGTTTGCGGCCATATCGTCACCACCGCCGCCGAGCACAACAGCGTGCTGCGCCCCGTCTACCGCCACGGGAACTATACCATCGTGCCCGCCGACCCTCTCGGCCGCATTGCACCCGAGGCCATCGCCGCCGCCACACAACCCGACACCGCCGCCGTCGTCATGACCCACGGCTCGAATGTGACCGGAAATCTCTTCGACGTCGCAGCGGTTGGGCGAATTTGCGCAGAGCGAGACCTCCGCTTCATCGTCGATGCGGCGCAGACGGCGGGCGTTTTCCGCATCCACATGGCAGAGATGCACATTTCCGCCCTCTGCTTCAGCGGCCACAAATCCCTCTGGGCGCCTGAGGGCGTGGGCGCACTTTGTCTGGCGCATGGCTTCGCCCCGCCGCCGTTGCTGGTGGGCGGCAGCGGTGCGCAATCCAAGTCTCCCGTCCATCCGCAGCAGCTCCCCGAAGCGCTGGAGGCAGGCACGCAAAACGCCCACGGCATCGCCGGTCTGCTCGCCGCTCTCCCTCACGTGCGGCGGGACATGGAGCACAACCGACGAACGGCAGATGCGCTGGCTCGCCGCTTCACCGAAAAGGTGAAAGCCCTCGGCGGCTTCACCCTTTACGGCGATTTGGATGCCCCCCAACATCTGCCCATTGTGACCCTAAATCACCAACGCATGGATGGCGCTGCTTTGGCCTTTGCGCTCGCTGACCGCTTCGACATCGCCGTGCGGGCGGGGCTTCACTGTGCGCCGCTGATGCATACGGCGCTCGGCACCGATGAGGCAGGCGCTGTGCGCTTTTCCTTCTCCCACTGCAACACGACGGCAGAGATCGACCTTGCAATTTCCGCCTTACAGGAGGTGACGAAGTCATGTTAATGTCAAGCTGTACCTCCGGCGGCTGCGGCGCAAAGCTCGGCCCGGGCGAGCTCGCCCCTCTGCTCGACCGGCTGAAAACGACGCAGGACGAGGCTCTTCTCGTGGGCTTTGACAGCCGGGACGACGCTGCCGTCTATCAAATTTCGCCCGACTGCGCCATCATCGCCACCCTCGACTTCTTTTCCCCTATGGTGGACGATGCGGCGCTCTTCGGGCGCATCGCCGCCGCCAATGCCCTCTCGGATGTGTACGCCATGGGCGGCGTGCCCCGCTTTGCGCTCAACATGCTCTGCGTGCCGCAGGCTATGGACAAGGCCGTTCTGGCGGCGATTTTGCAGGGCGGCGCAGAGAAATTGCAGGAGGCGGGCGTGCCTCTCGCCGGCGGGCACTCCATCTACGACCACGAGCTGAAATACGGCCTCTCCGTGACGGGAACCGCCCCACCGCAAAAGATTCTGCGCAACGACACCTGCCGGGCGGGCGATGCGCTCATTTTGACCAAACCGCTCGGCGTGGGCATCGTGCTGGCCGCCCATCGGGCGGAGCTGGCGGAGGCTGCGCATGTGACGGCGGCGACCGCCTCCATGGAGCGGCTGAACAAGTATGCGGCGGAGGTTTTCGCAAAGCACCCCCTCTCCGCCTGCACCGATGTCACCGGCTTCGGGCTGCTGGCGCACCTGCTGGAAATGCTCAAGGAGCGGGTGAGCGCTCGCCTTGACTTGGCGGCACTGCCGCTGCTGCCCGGCGCATTCGACTATGCGGCAGAGTATCTGCTCACCGCCGCCGGTCAGCGCAACCGCCATTTTGTCGAGGCGCAGTTGGGCGCAGCCGCCCTCTCCGCCGTTGCTGCGCCGCTGCAAGAGCTCATGCTTGACCCACAAACCTCCGGCGGCCTGCTCTGCGCCGTGCCGAAGGCACAGGCGGCGGCGCTGCTGGACGAGCTGCGCCGCATCGAACCGCACACAGCGATTATCGGCGAAATTCTACCGCAGGGCAGCGCCCCGATTCTATTTCAATGAGGTGTTTTATATGACGTTGATTGATGCCCTGGGCATGCCCTGCCCCATCCCGGTTGTGAAGGCGAAGAAGGCTCTGCAAGAGCTGCCTGAGGCGGGCGGCCAAGTGCAAATTCTGGTGGATAACACCATCGCCTGCGAGAATTTGGCGAAAATGGCAATGGGCCTCGGGTTCACCTATGCCCTAGAGCCGCAAGCTGAACACTGCTTCGCAGTCACGCTCACCAGTGGTGGCGGCTCTGCCATTGCGGACGAGCCCTGCGGCGTGCCCGCCGTCTCCACTGGCAAGGGTCTTGTGGTCTCCATCGGGCAAAACAGCATGGGTAAAGGCAGCGACGAGCTGGGCGCAATCCTCATCAAGGGCTTTGTCTTTTCCCTCACCCAGCTCTCCCCACCGCCCGCCGCCGTGCTCCTGTTCAATTCCGGCGTGCACCTGGCGGTGGAGGGTGCGAACACCGCAGAGGATTTGCAGATGCTCGCCGACCTCGGCGCACGCATCCGCATCTGCGGCACCTGCGCAGACTATTATAATGTAACGGCTGCGCTCGCCGTCGGCGAGGTGACCAACATGTACGGCATCGTGGAGGAGCTGGCGGCGGCCGCCGGCGTGATTAACCTGTAATGAACGGCGAATATCTGTACGTCTTCGACCGCACCCACGCCGCCATTGCGGCGGAGCGGGCATTGCTCGGCGGCGGCGTTGCCGCACGGGTGATGCCGATTCCTGCGGTGATTGCGGCGGGCTGCGGCATCGGGCTGCGGGTGGCGGAAGGGCAGCGTGCACAGGCAAATGTCCTGCTCCATGCGCAAAAAATCGCCAGCGATGTGCATTGCATCGCCGACGGCTTCCCGCTGTATCTGGCAAAGCCTGCCCTCTCCCCTGCGCTGGACTTGCGGCCCAGCGATGCGCTGGCGATTGTGGGCTGCAGCGGGAAAACGGCGCTGCTACACCGCTTGGCGACGGAGCTACGCAGCGAAACCGTGCTGTTGGCGACCACCACTCGAATTCTGCCGCCGCCGAAAAGCCTCGTCGATGCGGCCAACCCAGAACACTTGACCGCAGGCATAAACCTGCTCCACGGCGGTTTTGACGGCGCAAAGCTCACGCCGCCTACGGCGGAACGTCTGGCGGCACTGCGCCCCGCCGCAGGCTATACCCTTCTGGAGTGCGACGGCTCGAAGGGCTTGCCGCTCAAGGGCTGGGCGGCACACGAGCCCGTCATCCCCCCGTGGGTCACAGCAACGGTCGGCGTGTGTACCACCCGCCCTGTCGGCACGGCTTTGTCCGCAGAAAACGTCCATCGCCCTGCGATTTTCTGCGCACTCACAGGCGCAAAACCAGGGGAAATCATCACCCTTCCCCACATCGCCGCCATGATTTCCCACGAATGCGGTCTGTTCGGTAAGGCCGTCGGCAGGCGCTATCTGCTGGTCAATCAGGTGGAGAGCGATGCGCAAGCAGCGCAGGCGCAGGAGCTCGCATCCCTTCTGCCGCAAGCCTTCAAGCATACTCTGAGCGGCATCCTAACCGGCTCTGTGCAGCAGGCCACAGTGACTTTATTGGACGGGGAGGCGAAGTGAATGAGCGACATCATTGTTGTGCGGGGCGGCGGCGACTTGGCCACCGGCGTGGTGCAAAAATTCCACCGCTCTGGCTTTCGGGTGGCCGTGCTGGAAACCGCCGTGCCGCTCGCCATTCGCCGCAGCGTGAGCCTCTGCACCGCCGTTTCTGAAGGCACGGCGCAGGTGGAGGACTTGCGGGCGAGGCTCGCCGAGCCGTCTCAGTGCGAAGCCGTGTGGGCGCAGGGCGAAATCCCCGTGCTCATTGACCCGCTGGCGGAGAGCCTTGCGCTGCTCCGCCCCGCCGCCGTGGTGGATGCGATTTTGGCGAAACGGAACCTCGGTACGCATCTTGGTATGGCGCCCGCCGTCATCGCACTTGGGCCGGGCTTCGAGGTTGGGCGGGATGCCCATGCGGTGATTGAAACCATGCGCGGGCACGACTTGGGGCGGGTGCTTTTCGCAGGCTTTGCCCTGCCGAACACGGGCATCCCCGGCGAAATCGGCGGCAAAAGCGCCCTGCGGGTGCTCCATGCGCCCTGCGCAGGTGCGGTCACGCACCACAGCGCCATCGGCGACGTGGTCGCGCGGGGGCAACCGCTCTTTTCCGTGGACGAAACTCCTGTCACTGCGCCGTTTCGGGGGCTGCTGCGCGGGCTGATTGCGGCGGGCATTTCTATCCCAAAGGGCACAAAAGCCGCCGATGTGGATCCCCGCATCGACGTGGACTGGGCCACCATCTCTGACAAGGCCCGCTGCATCGGCGGCGGCGCATTGGAGGCTTATTTGCACTTATCCCGGCGCTGAACCGCCCGCAGCGGCGCGCACCATAATCAATTCAGCAGCGATGCTCACGGCGATTTCCGCCGGGGTGTCGCTGTTAATATTTATGCCGATCGGCGTTTTCACACGCTCAATTTCCGTCTCGCTAAAGCCCAGCTTACGCATGCTCTCCCGCACATAGGCACGCTTCGAGGCGCTGCCCATCACGCCGATGTATCGGGCGCTTGTGCGCATGAGCTGCGCTTGCACCTGCGCATCAAACACATGCCCCCGCGTCATAATCACGCCATAGTCTCGCCCTGTGATTGCAATGCTTTGCGCCACATCAGAGAAGTCGCACAGCACCACCTGCTCCGCCTCGGGAAAGAGCGCAGCGTCCGCAAATTCCGACCGGTCATCCAGCACAATACAGCGAAATTCTACCATGCTGAGCACCGGCACCAGCGCTCTCGCCACGTGCCCTGCGCCGAAAATATACACACAGCCGGAGGCGGCGATGGCCGCAAGCGCCGCATCAATCAAAGCGAAAGAGCCCGCATCACCTGGGTGCAAAAACTGAAACTCCAACGTCGTCTCCCCGCCGCACACCATCCCCAGCGCCGCCGTCGGCGCATTCGCCAGATTGAAGCTTCGGGTGCAGGATACGCCGCTTTCCAGCGCCGCAAGGGCGATGCCCTCCGCCTCGTACTCTAGCGCACCGCCGCCAATGGTGCCGCAGCGCCCGCCGCTCCAGAGGAGCATTTCTGCGCCCACGCCTCGCGGCGTCGAGCCGGCGGCCGCACGCACGCAGACCAGCACCGCAGACCGCCCGCCTTCCAGCAGGGATTTCAGCTGCAAATAGAGCTGTTTCATGGCTGTTTCCCTCCGTCCTCCTCGTGAAAATGCCTGTAAAAAATACCCCGTATCGCCTCGGCGCAATCCTGCGAAAAGGCGGCGTATTTTTCCATCAGTGCCAGCCCCGCCGGTGTGATCACCGACTCGCCGCCGGCCCTTCCGCCCTTTCTGCTCTGCACCACTTGATAACCCAGCTCCTCTTCCATAACCGCAAGCATGTGCAATCCCTTGCTGTAAGACAGCCCCATCTGCTGGCAGGCGTGCCGCAGAGAACGGGTTTCGCCCAGCAGCGTGAGCAGCTGCATCGTCCCCGGGCCGAAAAACGCCTGCTCGTAAGCCAGCGACAGCTTCGCCTTCACCCGCAGCTTGTTGAGACTGTGCTTCTCCGCCATCTGCGCCGCATTGTCGCCACCCACCGCACAAAACGCCACGCCCTCGTCGGCCACTGCCACCTCGGCCACCCGCTCGCCGCTCGCCTTCACGGCGGCAGAAAGACCGCCCTCGCCGCTGTATGCCAGCACGAAGGGGAACAGCGCCCCGGACAGAAACAGGGGATGACCAAAAACTCCCTCGCAGACGGGAACGGCGACAGATGCCGTCGTTTGGCTTAGCTGCGCAACAGTTTCCGCTGAAAAAAACGGCACATTTGTCGGCGTAATCAAAGCATCGAAGTTTTTATCCATGAGATAGGCGAGGCCGATTTTCACGCTCTCGAGCATCTGCGCCGACTCATACTTCTCGTTGCGCAGGCACACCACGCCCATGCGGGCGACGTGCTTTTCGATTTCCCGGGCGTGCCTGCCCGCAACAATCACGATGCGCTCGATGCCCGCCTGCTGAAACACCAAAATCTGCCGCCGAATGGCCGAAACGTTCCCCATCTTCTCCATCGGGTCGAAGCGGTCACGGGTCAAGCTGCTCTCCGTGGAAATAATCAGCGCCGCCGTCATCGCACCCCCTCCCCCGCTGCGCAGGTGACCTCGCCGCCGCAGAGCACCTCGAGGCCGTGGGGCAGAGTCAGCAAAAGAAACTCCAACTGCTCCCGCACCGCTTTCGGACTCCCGGGGAGGTTGATAATCAGCGTCTGGCCGCAGACGACCGAAACCGCCCGACTCAGCATCGCTCTGGGCGTAATACGCATGCTGTGGCTGCGCAGCGCCTCGGCGATGCCCGGCACGAGGCGGTCAGCGACGGCAAGGGTGGCCTCCGGCATGCAGTCACGGGGGGAGAGCCCCGTGCCGCCGGTGGTCAAAATCAAGTCCACTGCGCCGCTTTCGCTCCACGCAAGCAGCTGATTTTGCAGCATTTCCCGCTCGTCAGAGCAGATTTTTTGCTCCACAATTTCATAGCCCGCCTGCGCCATAATGCCGCAGATGCAAGGGCCGCTCAAGTCCTCATACACGCCCGCAGCCCCCCGGTCGCTGGCGGTGAGCACGGCCACACGGTAGCGCTTATTCGACATACAGCACATCTCCAATCCCAATCTCGCCCCCGCAGATAACCTGCGCAAACACGCCCTCACGGGGCATGATGCAGTCGCCCACCTGATGAAAAATTGCGCAGTGGCTGTGGCATTCCTTGCCGATTTGGGTGATTTCCAGCACAATTTCGCCGCAGTGCAGGCGGCTTCCAATCGGCAGACGGGGGAAGTCAATGCCGCTCACCAGCAAGTTCTCCCCAAATGCTCCGTCCGCCACCGCCGCACCTCTCCGGCGAAACGCCTCCACCCGCTCGGCGGAGAGCAAACTCACCTGGCGGTGCCAGCTGCCCGCATGGGCGTCGTTTTCAAAGCCGTGGTCGGCGACGAGCCGACAGCGGCCAATGTTCTCCTTCGCCGTCCCCTTGTGCTCACTGGTGCAGACGGCGACGACAGTTCCTCTCATGCGCATGCTCAACCTCCAATCTGCGACATGCCGCAGGCGGCACAGCCGCCATGTACCACCTCTCCCCGATGGCGCTCCGGCTTTTCCGCCACAGCGTTTTGTATGGCCTCGGCGATGGCTTCATCCCCTACGCCGCTGCGCAATAGGCTTCGCAGGGACACGCCCGCACCGTAGAACAGGCAGAGCTTCAAATCGCCCGTGGCCGTGAGGCGAATGCGGTTGCAATCGGCGCAAAAATGGCGACTCATCGCAGGAATCACGCCAACGCTGCCCGCAAAGCCCGCAATTTGATAGTAGCTCGCAGGTCCCTCCCCCGCTCGCCGCCCCAGCGGTGTGCATACGCCGCAGTGCGCCTCGATGGCGACCAGAGCTTCCTGCGCCCGCACAGCCGCTCGCCCGTCGCCCAGCATGGGCATCCACTCGATGAAGCGCACCTCGACGGGCAAACTGCGGGCGAGCGCCGCAACGCCCAGCCAGTCGGCGGGGAGGCTGTCCGGCGAGAGCACGCAGTTAATCTTCACCGCCGAAAACGGCAGCGCCAGCGCCGCCTGTATGCCCGCCTGCGCCTGCGCCCACTCATCTCTGCGGGTGAGGTGTGCGTAGCGGTGCGGGTCGGTGGTGTCCAGGCTGATGTTCACGCCATCCACGCCCGCGTCGCAGAGCCGCTGTGCAAATTGCGGCAGTAGAATACCGTTGGTCGTGATCCCGAGAAAATCCACGCCGGGAATCGCCTTGAGGCTCGCCGCAAGCGCAGGCAAATCACGCCGCACCAACGGCTCGCCGCCGGTGAGACGAAGGCGGTTCACGCCCAGACGCACAAAAATGCGCACCAACCGCTCAATCTCGCCAAAGCGCAAAATCTCCTCGTGCGCAACGGCGGCCACGCCTTCCTCCGGCATACAGTAGCGGCAGCGCAAATTGCAGCGGTCGGTCACAGAGATGCGCAGGTAATTGATGCGGCGGCCGAAGCTGTCTCTCATAGCCCCTCGCCCTCGCTGCGGCGGTAGTGCCCGCTCTTCCCGCCGCTTTTCTCTAGCAGGCAGATGTCCGCAATGGTCATGCTGCGGTCGATGGCCTTGCACATATCATAAACCGTCAGCAGGGCGACGGAAACCCCCGTGAGCGCCTCCATCTCCACGCCGGTTTTCCCCGCAGCTTGCACGGTGCAGGTGGCATAAACGGCGCACTCGTCGGCGCACAGTTCGAAGTCAATCACCGCTTTTTCCGTCATAACAGGATGGCACAGGGGAATCAGCTCCGCCGTCCGCTTGAGCGCCATGATGCCCGCCACACGGGCCACGCCCAGCACATCGCCCTTCGCCGCCGTACCGCCGGAAACGGCCTCGAACGCAGCCGAACTCATGCGGATTCTCCCCCCCGCAGCGGCGATGCGCAGGGTAATTTCCTTGCCGGAAACGGCCACCATCACGGCGTTGCCCGCCGCATCAAAATGATTCAATCTACTCATACGCCCGCACCAAACCCGCAGTTCGGGAACACGCAGTCGGAGCAATTCAAGCACAGCCCGCCGTGCCCCAACGCCGCCAAATCCGTCGCCGCAACGGGCACATCCGCCATCAAGCGGGGTAGCATCAAATCGAAAATCGTGCGGCGGGCGTACATCACACAGCCCGGCAGACCGACCACCGGCGCACCGTCCAGATACGCCAGCAGGAACATCGCACCCGGCAGCACCGGCGCACCGTAGCTCACCATCCGAGCGCCCGTGTTCTTGATGGCCAGCGGTGTTTTATCGTCGGGATCCACGCTCATGCCGCCGGTGCAAATGATAAAATCCGCCCCCTGCCTGCGCAGAGACAAAATGGCGGCAGTGATGGCGGCGTGGTCATCGCCGAGCACGGCATGACCGACCTCCTCCGTGTCAAAGGCGGCCAGCTTCTCCCGAATCACAGGCGTAAACGTATCCGCAATCAGCCCCTTGTAAACCTCACTGCCCGTGGTAATAATACCCACCCGCTTTTTCGTGTAGGGATGCAGCGTCAGAAGAGGCACATCGCCCGCAACAGCCTGCGCCTGCTCCATTTTTTCGGCGGCAATCACCAGCGGAATCACCCGTGTGCCCGCCAGATGATCGCCCTTTTTCACGGGGAAATTCGTGTGGCGGGTGGCAATCATCATCTCGCCGAGGCTGTTCACCGCCCGCAACCGCTCCACGTCCACTTGCAAGAGACCGTCCACCGCAGCGACCACCTCGATTTTTCCCTCCTTGACGGGAGTTGCCTCCATAAACGCTCCTGCGCAAATGCGGTAGAGTATCTCCGCCGCCTCGTTTTCGTGCAGCATACCGACCTCGCTCTCCCATACGTAGAGCTGCTCCTTGCCCAGCGCCAGCAGCGCAGGAATATCCTGCGCCGTGACGATATGCCCCTTGCGAAAGGCCGCATCCTTGCTCACGCCCCGCACAATGCGGGTGATATCGTGGCAGAGCACGTGACCCTCGGCCTCGGTGGTTTGAATCAGCTTCATGGCGAGCCCTCCAAGCAGCGGCGATTTGTTTTTGAAAACATATTGCCTACATTATACAACATTTCCGCCCTTCCTGTAAAGCTTTTCGCCCGCAGCTTGACAATAAATCGTCAGGCTGATACAATCATCATAATGCGATGTGTTTTCAAAAACAATTCGATAAAAGGAGCAAAAAAATGAAAAGAATACTTGTCCCCATGCTTGCTGTGCTGATGCTGGTTCCTGTGCTGATGCTGGTTCTCGCCGCCTGCGGAGCGCCCGCACCCGCATCCACCCCCGCACCTGTCGTTGCTGCGACACCCACCCCCGCCGAGCCTGTCGAGTTGGTGGTGTTCGCCGCCGCCTCCATGAAGGAGGCCATGACCGAGATTGCCGCACTGTACACGGCGGTTGCGCCGCACGTGAACATTCTCTATAATTTCGAGTCCAGCGGCACGCTGAAAACCCAGATTGAGCAGGGTGCGCACTGCGATATTTTCATCTCCGCCGGGCAGCGCCAGATGAACGAGCTGGACATCAGCGCCGATGCCGCCGTGAACACAGCTGGCTTGGATTTCGTGCTGCAAGGCTCCCGCTTCAACATCGTGTCCAACACGGTGGTACTCGTTGTGCCACAGGGCTCTGACAAGGGCATCGCCGCCTTTGAGGACGTGATGACCGACAAGGTCTCCCTGCTTGCGCTGGGCAACTCCGACGTGCCCGTGGGGCAGTATGCCGAGGAGATTTACACCAACCTCGGCCTCTGGGCAGACTTGCAGACCTCCGGCAAGGTGAGTTACGGCTCGAACGTGAAGGAGGTGCTCACGCAGGTCGCCGCCGCCTCCGTGGACTGCGGTGTGGTGTACAGCACCGATGCCGCCACGGCGACAGGCATCGAGGTTGCCGCCGCTGCGCCCGAGGGCAGCCACAGGCCCATCACCTACCCTGCCGCCGTTTTGAACACCGCCGCCCACCAAGCGGAGGCGGAGGCCTTTTCCGCCTTCCTGCAAGGCGAGGCCTGCTCCACCGTCTTTGAGCGCATTGGCTTCACCATTCCCGCCAGATAATGGATTGGTTTCCCCTTCTCAACTCCCTGCGGGTTGCGCTGATTTCAACCTGTATCACCTTTTTTCTCGGCATTCTGGCCGCCTACTATATCGCCCAAGCGCCCAGAATCGCCAAGGGTCTGCTCGACTGCGTCCTCACGCTGCCGCTCGTGCTGCCGCCCACGGTGGTGGGCTTCTTCCTGCTGTGCATCATCGGGCCGAGAGGCCCCGCAGGCAGCGCCGCACTTGACCTCTTCGGCACAACGCTGACCATGCGGTGGTACTCCGCCATCTTCGCCACGGTGATTGTCACTTTCCCGCTCATGTACCGCACGGCGAGAGGCGCTTTCGAGAGCTTCGACAAAACGCTGATTCACTCGGGTAGAACTCTGGGCTGTTCGAATGCCTACCTCTTCTGGCGGGTCATGATGCCCAATTGCAGGCAGGGCATCATGGCGGGCGCTGTCCTCGCCTTCGCCCGGGCGCTGGGCGAATACGGCGCAACGAGCATGGTCAGCGGCTATATCCCCGGCCGCACCGCCACGATTTCCACGGCGGTCTACCAGCTCTGGCGGGAGGGCAACGATGCACTGGCCTACCGCTGGGCGGGCATCAATCTGCTCATCGCCTTTGTGGTGCTGGCTGCGGTGAACCTGCTCGAGCAGCGCCGCAAATCGCCCCGCAAGCGGAAAGCGAGGGCTTGAGCCATGTCGATTTTCATAGATATCAAAAAACGACTGGGCGACTTTTCCCTGCGGGTCTGCTTCGAGACGGACGGCTGTGTGCTGGCGCTGCTGGGCTCCTCCGGCTGTGGAAAAAGCATGACCTTGCAGTGCATTGCGGGCATCCTCACGCCGGACGAGGGACGCATCGTGCTCGACGGCGTGACCCTGTTCGATTCAGCCAAGCGCATCAACCTGCCGCCGCAAAAACGGCAGATTGGCCTGCTGTTTCAAAATTACGCCCTCTTTCCCAACATGACCGTGGCGCAAAACATCGCCGCCGGACTGCGCCGCCGCAAGGACGACCGTTCGCAGCAGGTGCAGGCGCTCATCGAGGCTTTTCAACTCGTCGGGCTGCAAAACCACTACCCCAACCAGCTCTCCGGCGGGCAGCAGCAGCGCACGGCGCTGGCGCGCATGCTAGCGGCCCAACCGAAGCTCATCATGCTCGACGAGCCCTTCTCCGCTATGGACGAATACCTGCGCTGGCAGCTAGAGCAGGAGCTTGTGACCACGCTGGCGCACTTCGGCGGCACTGCCATCTACGTCTCGCACAATCGGGACGAGGTGCAGCGCATCTGCGACAAGGTCTGCGTCCTGCACGAGGGAAAATCCGAACCGCTGGTCTCCGTCGCCCGCCTCTTTGCGCAGCCGCAAACCCTCTCCGCCGCCCTGCTGGCGGGCTGCAAAAACTTCTCCCGCATCGCCCCCCTCGCCCGGCGGCGGGCAAGCGCCCTCGACTGGGGCTGCGAGCTCGAACTTGAGCTTCCCCCCGATGTCACCCACATCGGCGCACACAGCCATACACTGCGGCTTACAACCGACAATCCTATGATGCGGGGGCAAATCCTGCGGATAAGCCGAAGCGTCTTTTCCGTCTCCGTCATCCTGCAACTCGTCCGTGACGAGGCACACACTGCCCTCTCCATTTTGCACATGGAGCTGCCCTCAGAGCAGGCTGCCCATCTGGAGGCGGGCGCAGTGGTTGGCATCTCCGTTGCATCGGATCGGCTTTTGCTGCTTCGGTAGCGATAAAAACAGGAGGGGCACTGGCATGGCCGGTGCCCCTCCTGTTTTATGCTTGAAAAAACCTATTTCCCGTACTCGATGCCGCCCCACTCCACCACGGCGAAGCCCTTGCGCACAAAGGGAACAAGGGTCTGCTGCGCAATGAGCCGATATTGCTCCAGCGGCTGGAACACCATGTACACCCGCAGCAGACTATCCGGCTGCGGGTCAATCTCGAGCACAGCGTGCTCGGTGTACGCCGTGGTCTGGAACGTGATGAGGTTATACGGATCGTTGTGCATCAGCGGCAGCCAATAGACGATGAACTCGTTGTACTCCCTCGGCGTGAGCCCCAGAAAAGCCAGCTTCTCCTGCAAAAACGCCATCGTATCCTCGCCCTTGACGACAAACCCCTGCGACATGTCGTAGTCTATGCTGCCTGCGCCCTCCCAGTAGAGGTAGCTGTACTCTCGCCCGTCTGCGTAGTTGGTCAGCGTGCCGTCCGTCCGGGCGCGCACGTGCCAGCCATCTCCGTAGTCCGGATAAGTGCAGGTGAAGCCGCCGTTTGCGAAGGACACCGCCACGCGCACATCGGCGGGCTTCTCCGGGTAGAGATAGATGATGGGCTTTGCGATGCCGCCGTAGAACATCACGTTATCCCAGTGAATTCATCCAAAATATTCCTTCTCTTTCCACGTCCCGCCCACGAACACCCACTCCCCGCCGTCGGTACCCATCTCGCTGATGCGCATACTGTCGGGGAGGAGAGGCACCACGCTATGATACTCCCCCGGCCGGGCATACAGGCGCACGCTGCCCGAGGACTCAATCTCGCAGTAGATGTCCTCATACGTCTCGAAATAAGGCGCATGCATGATATAGTCGCTGTATTTCGCCTCCTCAATCCAGCGGGTGAGCTCCTCAATATCCGCACGGGAGAGATAGTCACTCAATTCGTTATAGTTGATAATTTTTTTCTTGACCAGTAGGGTGTTGTATCGAAAAATATATGCGATATATGAATCCTCGGCAAGCAACATCTCCGGACTCGTGCGCAGGAACACAGCGTTGTACCTCTCGGTCAGATACGTAAAGTATTGCTCCACCTCCGCCTCGCTCCATGCCTGCGCTTCGGGCGTTGCGGCAGCCGGTGTGTTCTCCGGCGTTCTCGGTGCTTCCGATGCGGCGGCAGGCGGCGGCGTGACCACCGCAACAGGATTGCCGTTTCCGCC
>JGI994J12354_10003741_pt1 | contig 14042 bp, 11 predicted proteins | sample IntmicLarv3ML3BL_FD_12354 | JGI IMG/M metagenome (IMG submission 12354)
ACTTTATCTAAACTTCATTATGCGTAAAGTTATTATTAGATAGTTCTATCAATAAAAGGTTTTCCGGCTTAAAATAACATAACGAAATCCGCTCTCACTTCATTCAATCAGAGTGAGCCTTGCCAAACTCGGTTATTTTCGTATTATTGTCACGGTGACGCAATCGCACAAAATTTTCATCTGTTTGCCCTTTTATTATAGCAATAGTGTCAAAGAACATTTGCATTTTGTTTGAACATTCGGTTTGCGAATGTACTCATGCACAAATATTAAAAATAAATTTTTCAACATTTATTAAGCCATTCTATCACAATCCAAATGCATAGTAAAATAATTTCTCGACTTTATTAATTTTGAGTTATACTATATGAGATGCATTTATGTAAATTTTTTTTAAGGAAAGAGGTTTTTAAAATTGGAAAAAAGCAAAACACAAATTTTAAAAGAAATATTTATCGGTTATTTTAAATCAATGCTTTTCGCGTTTACGGGCGGAAATATGACACTGGCGCTTATTCAGCAGGAACTTTCGGATAAACATAAATTAATAGAGAAAGAAAAAATAGTTGAATATTACGCACTGGCGCAAGCAATCCCGGGGGCAATCGCGATTAACAGCGCGCTTATGATAGGTCATCACATTATCGGTTGGGCGGGCGGAATTGCGGCGGCTTTGGCAACAATTTTTCCGGCGTTCACNTCAATGCTTTTGATAGCAATTTTTTATAAATATGTAAACGAAGTCGAGTTTATTAAAAGTGCAATCGAAGGAATAAGAGTTGCGTCCATCGCGATAATCTTAACAAATTCGTTTCAAATAATGAAATTCGCAAAATTAAAACTTCATTATTTTATAATAGCACTGTCGATAGTCCTCGCGCTCTTCTTTGATATTGACGCGATTATTATTGTTATAGGCTGCGGATTTTTGGGTGTTATTTATTATTTAATAACAGTTAAAAATATTAAAAATTTCAAAGAGAGAAAGTGAAAAATCTTTTATAGAAAGTCGGTTGTTAAATATGTTATTAAAATTATTTAAATTCTTTTTAAATTTAGGATTCATCGGCATCGGCGGCGGATATCCCATGATGGGAATTATCATGACAAAAGGTGTGGAAGTCGGATTGACGGCGGAAGAATTTGCGGATTTAGCCGCGTTGGAACTTTTGGCGTCCGGTCCGATTATTATAAACGCCGCAACTTATATCGGATACATTAAAGGCGGTTTCCTCGGTGCGGTGGTTTCCACAGTCGGATTAATCTCGCCCGCATTTATTTTTGTCACGGCAGTAATTTATTTTTTATCGTTATTTAAAGATAATCCGTATTGGCAAGCTTTTATAGATGCGATAAAAGTTTCGTGCGGCGGAATTTTGCTTGTAACCGCGATTACATTAGGCGAAACTATTTTATTGATTGAGGGAGATATAAAAACGATTTCATATGGCGGCATCGTGCTTTTTATTGCCGCGATGATTGCGCTTTTAAAATTTAAATTAGACCCGATAAAATTAATTTTGGGTTCAGCGGTTGTCGGAATGTTTATTTTTTAACTCAAGACAGAAATCCCCCACCTCTAAGATTTAAGTCGCAGACTTGAATCGAAGGTGGCGGGTGAGCATTATATTTTCAAAGAAAATGTAATGCTGTCTTGACCTCAGGCGTTTGAATTTTTGATTTATCGATAATTTCATAAAAGCAAAAAAAATAAGACTACTAAAAGTAATCACTTTAGCGGTCTTAATTTTTGTTTTAAATAATTATGCGTTTTCTCTGACTCTTTTAACAGAGAATACGCAAACAGCACCGCAAGCTAAAGTTAAAATAACTAATTGACCGGCTTGAGTCGCATCAAAAGTTTTAGGATTACCTTTTGCTGTTGTTGTGTTGTCCGGCAATGAACTATTAGTATTTGCAGCAGGTTGTTGAATATTATCGTTTGTCGTTGCAGGAGTATCGGCAGCAGGAGTATCAGCACTAGGAAAATCACCGAATCCCGCTAAAACGGGAACAGTAAATAATGAGAGTGCCAGAGCTGTCGTAACAACAAATTTTGATGCTTTACTTTTTAAAAATTTCATAAGAATTTCCCCCTTAAATATTTTTGTTTTTTTATTTCGTTTAAATATTTTTATTTATTCTTTTGTAATGTTACTTTTTTTGTAGTGTTACTTTCTCACCTAAAAATATCAAGTGTCGGAAAGAAATCCGATTGCCTGTTGAGCGTTTTTAAAACTTGTCTAAAACAAAACGCGGACAAATTATTTAGCTACAAATATATTTCGTACAAATTTGAAATATAATTTAGCCTTTAATGTATTTTTAGTTTTTAATAATTGAGAATTTTAAAACATTAGGGCTGTTCGGAAACCTGAACAGCTTTATTAAGAATAGCAACGAAGTTAAGATTTTTTTATCTATGAAAACATCTTGTAATCAAGAATATAAAAAAATTAAAATTATTCAGCGTTTCATTTGTGAAAAAATATACCCCGTCAGTGATTTTCGCTTCATGAAAATTCACCGCCGGCGACAGGACTTCTTTCCGACACTCCGTATTTAACACGCTGATTATTTAGATATCTTCCAAAGCAAAACAGTGCAACTTTAAGAAGCCGCACGCCGCCGACAGATAATTGATTTTTGCTTTGAAAAATAAAATTCAAAGCAGAAGTTTACAGTAATTATATATTATTATAAGTATTAAATCAATATTATATTAAAAATGCACTCTAAACAAGTTTTAAATTTTTTGTCACTCAAGAAGTAACTTTAAACCTCGAAAGGAAAATTAACCGTATAGCGAGTAGGTAATGTAATTTAAAAAATAGTTTAAATCAAATTTAAAAACTTTTAAAAAAATAAATCACTTAGCACTTAAAGAGGGCTTGCACAGATTGTATAAGGTTTTCAATAGTGGCTATAAATTTTTTCAGATACTCGGCACACTTCCATGAATTTAAAAAGTCAGCCAAAAAACAGGATTTACTTTAATGTAACGATATGTTATACTGTACGTTCTTAGTGTGACTCTAATGCAAAACAATTTATTGTTGCTGTATCTAGGGGATGTCAAGGTTTCGACAGGGACATTTGTAAGCACAGATAGCCATTGGTAGTTGAGGACTACCTTAAAACCTCAAAAAACTTAAAAATTAATCGACAACGATAATTTTGCATTTGCTGCTTAATTAAAGCAGACGTTAATCTTTTTGTAGCTCACTGCTTAAAGAATTAGCGCCGATTAGGTGAGGAACTTTTCCATCTATGCTTCTAAACGGAAAAAGATTTTTGAAGCTACCTTTTTAAAATTTTTGTTTATTGGAGTTTTATAAAGGGAAATCCATCTAATAAACTGTAATGGGAGAAGTCGGTGTAGGCAGGTCTTTGGACATGGGTTCAATTCCCATCATCTCCATCAAATGAACTTTCGACTTAAATGTTGAGTGGAAACGCCTATGTTTATAAGGTTTGGAGAAATCCATGAGATTGATAGAATTAAAATTTCTATCAATTTTTTTTATGTATTTTTATTTTTACGGAAAAATTATTAGTACTTCTGCCTGTGGTGGTGGGTGTTTTCGTGGATTACGGTAATCACAATTTTATAATTACTTTGCTTGATAACTTAATTTAAAAAAGTGATGTTGCAAGTGCAAAAAAATATCGATAGTAACATTGTAAAAATAAAAAACAAGTACGAGGAGAGAAAATATTACAACATATAAAAAGTCCGACTTTTGTTGTTTAATATTAATCTCTCCCGTCATTGCTTTTGTTTTGCAAAACTTGCCGCCTGTTTAATATTTATTTCTTTTGTCCGCGGCGAATCGCGATAAATTTTTTTATATCATTTAAAATATCTTCGTTTTTCACTTCAAATGCGAGTGATTTGCCGTTACGTCCCAAAACCGCCTGCTTAAAAAGATTTTGTGTATATTTTGTGCATAGCGGTAAAATTAATTCCGCTTCGTCTATCTCTTTCAATCCTATCGGAATCAACACAAGGAGCCAACCTTGCTTCGGATAAACCGTACACATCGATTTTCCGCTTTTTTTATATTTTACGTTCCAACCTTTCCAAATTCCCGCATTCATGGAACAGCCGCTGTATGCCGTTTGTGGTGTGATATTACAAGTTTCCCGCATATAATTATTTAATTCGTTCCACAATTTACTGCTTACAAACTCGCTGATATTTTTTTCGGTCGGCTTGTTGTCTTTGCCGTATTTTTCACCCCACGTCACAGAGTCTTTCGCGATTTTTATTTCGTCTTTTTTAACCCAGTTTTCTTTGACTTCTTGGCGTTTTCTCGCTATCGCGAAAGCGTTTTCCGAAACATCGTCCGTTATGGTGGAGCCTGCCGCGATAAATGCATTTTTGCCGACATTGACGGGCGCAACCAAATTTGAGTTACAGCCGATGAATGAGTTATCGCCGATAACTGTTCGATGTTTTAATTTTCCATCGTAGTTTACCGTAATTGTTCCGCAACCGATGTTAATATTATTTCCTAAATCGCTGTCGCCAATGTATGATAAGTGAGAAATTTTTGTTCCGTTTCCGATATTTGCATTTTTAACTTCCACGAAATCGCCGACTTTACAGTTTTCTCCGATATGAGAATGTGGTCTTAAATATGCAAAAGGTCCGATTGCGGATTTATGAGAAATTTCAGAATCCAAAATGTGGCTTGATTCGACCGTAACACCGTTTCCTAATTTGGAATTTACAATTTTACTTCCCAATCCGATTACGCAATCTTGACCGATTTCAGTCGCGCCTTCGATAATAACATTCGGATAAATCACAGTGCCCTCTTCGATTTTCGCCAAAGGTGATATATACGCCGTTTCTTTATCAATAAAGGCAACGCCGTTTTCCATTAATTTTGTGTTAACTCTGTTTTTTAATATGCGGTTGGCTTTTTCTAAATCCACATAATTATTTACGGCTGTGTAATTATCACAGCACTTGATAACTTCGCGAATATTTAAGCCTTTCACGGTGTTTTTTGTGACAAAGCCGCCGCCTTTTTTATTTGAAACAACCAAAACCAAATCTTTAGAATTATTATAAATTTTTAAAACGTCGCATTTTTCCTCGTTGAATAAAAACACACAGTCATTAATATCGCGTTTGGTTATCAGCGGAGTATTTTTGAACATAAATAAATTTAAATCTTCAAAAACAGCTTTGTTAAATTTCTTTACACTGCGGTTTTCAAATTCAAAAAAACAATCCGAAATTATAGAAACCTCGGAAGAACACGCACTTTCCATTATGCTTAGGGGATAAACATATAAGTTTTCTCCCAATATTTTATGATTTCTTTCATGAAATTTACTGTTCTTTGATTCCGTTAACACAAAAAACTTTTTCATTATTTTCATCTCTCTTTCTGCTGATACGCATTTTAAACGATTTCGGAAACGTAATTTTTTCGAGATTATAAATTCCCCGTGCCGAGTGAACCATCGCGAAAATAAAGTATATTTATCAATCTCGTAAAATATTATAAAAAAATATTTTAATATTAATGGTGATTAGATGCAAATTTTTTTATTCGCAAATCAAAAGTCGCGGACGTTATCCGTCATGTGAACTTTTGAAAAAAAGAGAAATATTTTAATTTCTATTCAAAATCATCATTCCGAGTTATCCCTCTGCCGTTATCCTCCAACAAATTCGGCTTGCCCAAAGAAATATCCAAATCTTTTTTTGATAATATTTTAGTGAGCGGTTCTCTCGTGGTTCTCTGAACGATAAATGCCAATTCGTTTTGTTTTTTCATTTGAAAATAGAATGAAAAAACGGCGATTGTATTTATAATCAATCCGAGAACACCGATTGTAATATATATCATTCCGACGCTCATAAAAAAACTCCTTTCGATTCCCGTTATTGTTTCTTTCCGTTTATACGATGCCACACAGAAATAACCTAATTTATTGCGTACCCAAAGTGTTTTTAATATGATTGTCCAACCCCACAATCCATTGAGCGTCCGTTTCCGTTTTCACAAGAGTTTTCGCTTTATAAAAATAATCATTCGCAACTCTGAAATCTCTCGCGCCGACATCTTCTTTAAAAAACTCCTGCTCAAAAGCCATCACCGTCAAATGATAATGCGCCAAAAACGATTGCGGATATTTTTGTGTCGCGTCGAGCAAAATTTGTATCGCCAAATTGTAATCGGCGATATTGTCTTTACTGCGCGCCATTTCTTGATAAATATACGCAACGTCGATATATAAATTTAGTTCGTCCTCTTTCAAATCGAATAATTTGTAATAATTATCCAAAGCTTTTTGTAAACACTCGATTTTTTCCTGTCCCGTGGCTGTATTCGCTTTTTCTTTATACTCCGAAGCAATCAGTTTAAAAATTTCAAAACTCTTATAACTTTCACCGAAGAAAGATATTGCCTCTTCCAAAGTTGTGAGATATAATTCCTGTCCGTTGCTCCAAATATCAAGATTTTTTTTATAAATTTGCGCCGTGCTGATGTAAGCTTCCGCTTTCAATGCGTTATCCGCGGAGTTGTTTATAACATTACCGTAATAATCTATCGCATCGTTCGGTTTTTCCAAAATTTCCTCGGAATAAATTCCGTACAGATAAGATAACTGATATTTATCATAATCTTTATCAATCAAAGTTTGAAAAAAAACATTCGCGGAGGAAAGAGCATCGTTTTTTAAATGCGCCAAAGTTAAATTAACCAAAATATCATCATTTTGAGAATCTATTTCATAAGCCGTCTGTAAATATTTTAAAGCTTCTCTGCAGTTGCCTTCTTTTATATAAAATTTACCCAAATAAAGGTTTGAAAGTTCCGCCAAATCGGGGTGATTTTCAAACAAAGCCAATCGCAATCTGATATAATTGATTCCGTCAATAAAATTTGCCGTTTCATAAAAATATTTATAAATTCCCTCGTAAGCCTCGATTGATAAATTATTTATTTCGATTGCGCCGTTAAATCCGCGATAAGCTTCAAGATAATTTTTCCCTGCGATATTCAGTTGCGCCTCGTGCACCAAAGTTTCACCGAAAAGTACGGCGTCGGATTTTATTCTGAGTCCGCCGATAATAATCATGGAAACAAAAAATAAATACGCGAGCGCAAAAAAAACGTAAGTGGCGATTTGCTTAAATACGAAGTAGCGCAGTTGTCTTTTAATTCTATCTATATTTATAAAATCATAACGTAAGTCCTCAACACATTGATATCTCTCATTCGTATCAATCATCGTCGCTTTCGTTATTATATATTCCAACTCGGGGGATATTTCGGGGCAAACATCTCTAATCGGGCGCAGTTTAAAAGAATCCTCCGTCGGGCTGACGCCGGATATCAGATAATACATCGTTACGCCCAAACTATAAATATCACTTCGGTTATCAAAAATTCTGTCGGCGAGTTGCTCGGGCGAGCAAAATCCGCGCGTTAACGCAACTTTTTCCGTATCCATATTTTCGGGGCGGTATTCGCAGGCAATTCCGAAATCTATAAGCGTAACTTTATTATTTTTATCAACCAAAATATTTGACGGTTTTATATCGCGATAAATAATCGGGCACGGCTCTAAATTATGGAGATATTCCAAAGCCTCACAAAGTTGCGACGCCCAATTTATAACCAACTTTTCATTAAATTTTTTGTGCTCCGCCAATCCGTCACGCAGAGAATATCCCTCTATATAATCCATAACCATAAAAATACTTTGTGAAGATTCATAAATATCATAAATCTGAATAATATTTTTGTGATTTACATTTTTTAAAATCGTCGGCTCGTTCAATACCGCCTTGCGGCTACGTTTTTGCAAATCGACTTTTTTGATTGCAACGTTCTTGTTCGTTTGTTTATCAAAAGCAAGAAAAACAGTTCCCATTCCGCCGCGTCCGATAACGTTTTTTATATTATAACGCCCAAAAAGCGCTTGGCTTTCCATTTTTCTCACCAACTTTCTAAAAATCAAAAAGATTTATCTTTCGTAAAGGTTCGGTATTTTGTAAACTTTAAAACTTGATTTTCAAATAATAAAAAATTTTATCTTGATTTTCAAAACTTTGAGATTCATTTTTGCAGGGGCGGCGCTTGCTCCGCCCGATATCAGAGAATCGCTGTAAGGCGGGCGAACACTTTGCCAAAAACAAAGAAAATGAATTTATTTTATTTTTGATTCATAAAATTAAACTTCTCAATAAAGCTGTTCAGGTTTCCGAATAGGTCTAATGATAATTATTTAAAAATCAACTATTAGTCCAAAATCTGCTGTGCCATTATGAGCGAAAAATCATCAACAACGGCATGTATGGGTATAGTTTGAATAATTGCGTTTGTTTTATCTTGCATCGTATAAATGTTATTGTCAAGTGCCGCGGTTAAAATATTCGGCGGCGTTGCAACATTATAAAATCCGTCCGTACATAATAAAAAAATATCCTCGGAAACTATTCTATCCATTTTTTTATAAATGTCAACATTCGACTTCATTCCCAATAAATTCGTCAATATGTTTTTGTTTGTTTTCGGAATCATACCGCCTTGTGCATCTGAATTTTTCACCGTCGTGTGGTCTCTCGTCAGCTTATAAAGTTTCTTATTCGCAAGATATATTCGGCAATTTCCGATATGTCTTATAATATATATATCACCCATAATAATCACGAGCGATAAAGACACGCCCGCGCGCGCCGAATTTTTTATTATGTGGGCGTTAATGAGTTCTATTGTTTTATCTAAATGCTCTGTGATTTCAGCCGTGGAATAATTATCGTATAACATTTCCAAAAAATATTTTCGCCACCAAAAAGACAACATGTCGATTGCAAAAACGCTGACTTGTTTCGCGAAAATTTCATTTGTTCCGAATCCGTTTGTAACGGCAAAAAGACCAATCTCCTGTCCGTTGACGATATTGGTTTTTGCAATGATTGTATCCTTATTCAATTGGCTCATATCGCTTTTAATACTGGCAGCGCCAATATCTAAAATTCGTTTTTTCAAATAAACCACAGCCTTGAAAGATAAAAAATTTCGGACGCCGTCCGAACTAATCGCTTTTTAAAAAAAGCGGTGCAAAAACTTTTATCCGAAAAACCGGTTGTCTGACATTTTTGCTACGATGTAAGGTCTAAACTTGATTATCATAAAAATAAAAAGTTGCTCATCGCTACAAAAGTTTGTGTGATAACCGGCAATCACTTGTAGGGGCGACGCTGCCCTTTCAATGTTTCACTTCGCGAAAACATCTGTCGGGTTATACGTAGTCGCCCGTATAATTTCAAAACAATATTTTTACATAAAAATTCTCATTAATTTTTCGACATAATCGGCTTAAAAATTCAGTATGTTAATGAAATATTGAATAAGTAAATTTTTGAAAATAATTTGGAGAGAAATTTTTCAACGATTTTCTTTCAACTTTAAACGTTTTTTATAAAAGAAATCTTCTTTATTTAAAATTTCAAAATTCTAAAACTCAGTATTTTTAAATCTTAAAAATTTTTGTCAAGACAGCATTACATTTTCTTTGAAAATATATTGTTCACCCGCCACCTTCGATTCAAGTCTGCGACTTAAATCTTAGAGGTGGGGGATTTCTGTCTTGAGTTAAAATTAATTTTTTTTAGGCGTTGACTTTAACACTTTAACGTGGTAAAATACCAAAATGATTTCACTTTACCATAGCAGAGTGAATCGATTAAATAATGATAACCAATAAACCTAATTTTAAAGGAGATAAATATAATGAATAAAAAAATGCGTGTGATTTCCGGTTTAATTTCGATGTGTGTTTTAGCCTCTTCTCTTTCCGGCTGTCAAGCGAAAGCAGAAGAAAAAAATCGGCTTGAACAAATTTTAGACCGCGGATATATAGAAATAGTTACCGAGCCTTATTTTGCACCAAACGAATTTATCGACCCAAGCAAATCCGGCACAGACCAGTATGTCGGCTCGGATATGGAACTCGCAAAATATATTGCCGATGAACTCGGAGTCGAAGTCCGTATTATTCCGCTCGAATTTTCGGCTGTGCTCGCAGGAGTGAGTGAGGGGAAATATGATATGGCGATTTCGGCACTTGCATACACGCCTGCGCGTGAAGAGGCGATGAATCTTTCAAAAGGATATCACTTCTCGAAAAACAGCAAAGGACACGGACTTTTGATTCGTGAGGCGGATAAAGATTCTATCACGGGAGCGGATTCTGTTACTGGTAAAATTGTCGTTGCGCAAAGCGGTTCGTTGCAAGAACTTTTTGTAAACACTCAATTATCCGATGACTATAAAGAATTTAAACGTGTTTCCAGTACGAATGACGCTTTTTTAATGGTTCAAGAAAATAAAGCCGACGTTGCGGCATCAAATTTTAAAACAGCGGAATTATATATCGCGGCGAATCCCGAAAGCGGTTTGATGATGATTCCCGATTTTCAATTTTCACAAGATGAATCAACAGACGGAACAAGAATCGGTATGCCGCCGGGAGAGGACGAACTTACGGAACGTATTAACAAAATTATCGATGACGTGGTTTCTTCCGGTATTTATGATGAATGGTATGAAGAATATTCGGAATATGCGGAAAGGCTTGGTTTATAATCAATGATAAATCAAATATTCAGACTTTGGGAAAAATATGATTATGTTTTTTTGGAGGGTCTTTGGGGAACTCTTTGGCTCTCCTTTGTTTCGGTCAGCATAGCAACGGTTTTGGGCACGGTGCTTGCATTCATGAAACTTTCCAAAATAAAAATACTGGATATTATCGTCAATATTTACAACGGAATTATTCGCGGTACGCCAATTCTTTTACAACTTTATTTTTTCTGGTTATGGCTGCCGAAAATTACTCCGTTCACTCTTTCGGATACAGCTTGCATTGTTATCGCGCTTATTATGAACGCGTCCGCGTATGTATCGGAAGTTATCCGTGCGGGAATCCAAGCGGTTGACATCGGGCAAACAGAAGCCGCAAAAAGTTTAGGCATGACAAAACGTAACACTATGCTGCGCGTTGTGTTGCCGCAGGCGATAAAAAACATTCTGCCCGCGCTCGGCAGTCAATACATTATGATGGTGAAACAAACATCGTTAGCGAGCGTATTTTTCGTGCAAGAACTTATGACTTCATATAAAACGGTTCAATCGGCAACTTTTTTGGCGTTGCCGTCATTGATAGTCGTCGGTCTTATTTATATGATATTGACCGCGGTATTAACAAAGGGAATCGATATTTTGGAAAGGAGACTTCAAAAAAGTGGAAGCTGAATTTAAAACGACGGGGAATGAAAAAAATCAAAAAAATCAAGAAACAGAAATTCTTACGGTTAAAGATTTGAAAAAAAATTTCGGAAAACTCGAAGTTTTAAAAGGTATAAGCGAAAGTATTCACGAGGGAGAAGTTGTTTGTATTATCGGACCGTCGGGGAGCGGCAAAAGCACATTTTTGCGTTGTTTGAATCTTCTGGAAAAACCCTCGTCAGGTCGTATATTTTTCAAAAATGAAGAGATTCTCGGCAAAGGCGTAAACGCGGTAAAACATCGCCAAAAAGTCGGAATGGTTTTTCAGTTGTTTAATGTTTTTCCGCATTTAACCGTACTCGAAAATATCACGCTCGCACCGATTTTAGAAAAAAAACTTTCTAAAGACGAAGCCGAAAAAGCAGCTTGCGATTTACTTTCGCGCGTTGGGCTTTTAGATAAAAAAGATGAATATCCTGCGCGGCTTTCGGGCGGACAAAAACAGCGTTTGGCGATTGTGCGCACGTTGGCGATGAATCCTGACGTAATTTTATTTGATGAACCGACATCCGCACTCGACCCCGAAATGGTCGGCGAAGTTTTGGACGTAATCAAAGATTTGACCGACAGCGGAATGACTTCCGTAATCGTAACGCATGAAATGGGTTTTGCGCGTGAGGTTGCAAACCGCGTAATATTTATGGCGGACGGAGTTATATGTGAGCAGGGAACACCGGAGCAAATTTTTCAAAACGCACAAAATCCGCGCACGATAGATTTTTTAAGAAAAGTTTTATAAGATTTTAAAACCGTGGAGATGCGAAACTTGAGAAATCAAATTTTAACTCAAGACAGAAATCCCCCACCAAATAAGCATTATATTTTCAAAGAAAATGTAATGCTGTCTTGACCAAGTGAAAAATAGTTTGAGCAAAGTTCAAAAATCATTTCACAACAAGCATTTATTTGAATAATCAGCAATCATTGAATATAGAAAGGACATTCATCATGACCGATTTGCAATTTATAGAAAAAATTATTTCCGAAAAAGAAAAACTTTTAATTGATACAAGCGATAAAATTTGGAGTTACGCAGAATTGCCTTATGCAGAATGGCAATCTTCAAAATTATTGGGTGATGTTTTACGCGCCGAAGGATTTACCGTAGAAGAAGGCGTTGCCGAAATACCAACAAATGTTGTCGGAACTTTTACGCACGGCGACGGCGGTTATGTTATGGGATTTTTGGGTGAGTTTGATGCTCTCGATATATTAAGCCAAGAAGCAGAAAATCCCGTAAAATCGCCCGTAAAAAACGGCGCACCGGGGCACGGTTGCGGTCATAACGCTTTGGGTGCGGGTTCATTGGGTGCGGCGATTGCACTCAAGGAATATTTAATCGAAAATAATAAATCCGGAACAGTCGTATATTACGGTTGTGCCGCGGAAGAGGGCGCAGGCTCAAAACAATTTATGGCGCGCGCGGGGATATTCGACAATGCGGATTTTATTTATACATGGCATCCGGCTACGATAAACGAAGTCGATAACGATTGTTCAAATGCGATTATGGGTGCGAATTTTGAATTTAAAGGACTTACGGCGCACGCAGGCGGCTCACCGCATTTGGGACGAAGCGCATTAGATGCCGCAGAATTGATGAGTGTCGGCGTTAATTATTTGCGTGAGCACACAATTGACGGCGCGCGTATTCATTACGCATACAGCGACGCAGGCGGGACTGCTCCGAATGTTGTGCAAGACCACGCGATGGTAAAATATGAAGTTCGCTCGCCGAAAGTTTCACAGGTGAAAGAATTATTCGAGCGCGTCGTAAAAGTCGCAAAGGGTGCGGCAATGATGACGGAAACGGAAGTCGATTATGAAATCACAATGGCTTTTTCTGATTATATTCCGAATGATGCATTGGCAAATATCGCTTATGAATGTATGGCAGAAATCGGTGCGCCGAAATGGGACGATGAAGATTACGCATTGGCTAAAGCGTATCTAAATTCATATAACGAAATGACTCTCGGTAACATTAAAGAATACATCGTAAAAAAATACGGTGCGGAAAATCTTGATGCGATTTTAGAAAAGCCTTTGGATAATATAATTCACATTTATAATCCGGATAATCGAAAATATACAGGCGGTTCTACCGATGTCGGCGATGTAACTTATACCGTACCGACGCTTAATTTGCGAATCGCAACGGCGTGTATCGGAAATGTCGGGCATACATGGCAAATGACGGGGCAAGCGGGAAGCAGAATCGCACACAAAGGACTTTTAACGGCGGCAAAAGCTATGGCACTTTCGGCGATTCGCACAATGGAACTCCCCGGAGTTATCGAAGAGGCGAAAGAAATTGTAAAAATCCAAAACGGCGGTAAATATGAATGTCCTCTTCCTGATTCCGTGAAGCCGCCTGTCGGTAAATATTAAAAATTTTTATTTTATGATAAAATTAGCGGCGGTAAATTTCAGCATTTGAAATTTTAAATGTTGGGGTTACCGCTATTTTTTATTGGTTTTAAAATTTCAAAAAAATTTATTTCAATAATTAATAATTAATACAAAATTATTTTTTGTAACAGACCTGTTCGGAAACCTGAACAAGCCGCCTCAAACCGCGTTAAAGCATCGCAGTTTCCGTCAACTGTCAGCCTCTTTCTATAGTTTGGATATAATTTTATTGAGACAAAATTTCAGTTCTCGCGCATGTGATACTTACGTGTAGGGGAGACCCTATGTGGTCTCCCGCATACAAGA